>OAVG01000102.1_pt1 | contig 80586 bp, 67 predicted proteins | sample 1495271 | NCBI WGS metagenome assembly OAVG01 (sample SAMEA2580077, study PRJEB22360) | human gut metagenome | biome: human gut; feature: human-associated habitat; material: faeces | place: Denmark | collected 2008/2010 | reverse complement strand
ACAACGATTTAAGGAAGGGGAGGTTCTTGCAATGGCCCCGCCTCTCTTTTTGTGACAGTCCCGGATAGTCTCTCACATCCACATTCAAATTGATTTCTTCCGGAATCCAGAAATTGTTCATGGCCTGCCGGTACCAGTCACTGACCCAGGTATATTTCATGTTATTGAAATCATTTAAATTCGTTGTATTGCCGCCTACCATTCTGCGGTTCTGTATTTCCCAGTCACCCTGCGGATTGAACAGGGGTTTTTTCTTCATTTCCATCAGCTTGCACACACCTCGCATTCTTCTACTTCCAAACTCCTGGACCGGATATAATATATGGTCTTGACCCCCTTCTCCCAGGCAAGCAGATACAGGTTCAGCACCTGGCGGAAGGTATAGTCATTGGTGATATACAGGTTCATACTCTGTGCCTGGTCTATATGGCGCTGCCGGACCCCGCAGGCGCGGACAGACCATTCCTGTCCGATGTGATGAGCATTCTTGTAATACCAGTACGTGTCAGGATTCAGCTCCGGCGCCACGCGGGGCACAAGGCCGTTCTTTTTCTCCTCCAAGAAATACCGGTTCATCACAGGGTCCACACCGGCTGTCGTTCCAGCGATCATGCTGGTACTGCTTGTGGGGGCAACCGCCAGAAGATAGCCGTTGCGCATCCCTCCGTTTTTTACCTGATCTTCCAGATAACGCCAGCGCTCTGAGACATAGGCCCGCTTTTCAAAATATGCACCGCTTTCCCACTCACTGCCCTGAAAATAAGCATAGCTGCCCTTTTCCCGGGCATTTTCACAGCTTGCTTTCACTGCCGCAAAATTGATATCCTCAAATATCCGGTCGACCATTTTCAAATGATCCTCACATTCCCAGAGGATCCCCTTCTTAGCCAGCATATGGTGATATCCGCTGACGCCCAGGCCAACCGGACGGTATTTCATATTATTGATCCTCGCGTAGGGAACCGGGAAGAAATTCAGGTCAATAACATTGTCCAGTGCCCTCATGGCACTTGCTGTGATCTCCTCTATCTCCTGTCTGTTATCTACATCAATTCTTCCCAGGGAAAGGCTTGCCAGATTACACACTACAAATTCTCCCGGCCGTGTGACCGTTACAACCACCGTCTCCCCGTCTACGACCTCCGTCCGCTGCTCCACCTGTTCAATGGGGCTCATATTCTGGGCGATCTCTGTGCAGAGGTTACTGCAGTAAATCATACCTTTGTGGCTGTTTGGATTTGCCTTATTGACCGTATCCCTGTTGAAGGTAAACGGGGTCCCTGTCTCCGCCGCGCTTCGGATGATCAGACGGATCAGTTCCTTAATGGGAATCACCCGTTTTTTTATCCTGCTGTCAGCCACACACTCCATGTATTTCCTTTCCCATTCCTGACCGAAAGCGTCCTCCAGGGCATACCCTTTCACCGTAAGGATCTCGTGAGGGCACATGAGATACCAGTCTCCCTCTATGTTTTCCTTTGCTGTCTTCCAGAACAAATCCGGATAGCAGACCGCCGGAAATACATCATGGGCTTTCATCCTGTCATCCCCGTTGTTTGTACGCAGATTCAGAAACTCCGGAAGGTCTCTGTGCCACGCGTCCAGATACACTGCCACCGCTCCCTGCCGTACCCCAAGCTGGTCCACCGCGACTGCGGTATCATTTGCCAGCTTGATCCACCGGATCACACCCCCTGCTGCCCCTTCAAAACCGCGGATGTCGCTGCCTGCTGCCCGCACTTTTCCAAAATACAGTCCCATACCGCCGCCGAATTTGCTGACCTTTGCAAAATTGTCAATGCTGCGGTAAATCCCGTCCAGACTATCCGGCACTGTATCAATAAAGCAGGAAGAAAGCTGGTGATAGGGCCTTCTCGCATTGGAAAGCGTTGGCGTTGCCATAGTCACCTTAAGTGTGCTGAGCATATCATAGAACCGTAAAACCCACATATCCCTGTTCTTCTCTTCCGGCATGGCCAGATGCATGGCAATGCCGAGAAACATCTCCTGCACCGTTTCCAGCGGTACATTCTGACGGCTCCTTATCACATAGCGGTTTATCAGAAGCTCCAGACCGGAATAGTTGAACAAGTGGTTTCTGTCCTCCTGCATGTAAGCTTCGTACCTGAGAATCTCTTCCTTTGAATAATTTTCCAGGATGTAGCTGCCATACAGGCCCATCTTGGTGAGACAATGGATCTTTTCGTAAAAATTGTGTATCCGGTAGTTTTCCAGTTCTCTCTCCAAACGGCGGGTAAACTGCAGATGCAGAATCCGTGCAGCAGCAAATTCCCAGAGAGGTGCCTCCTGGGTGGTCAGCTCTACTGCTGCTCTTTTCAGCAGATCCAAACGTTCCTCCACCTGGATGCCTTCCCGGTAAAAAGTCAGAAATTTGGCAAGCAGATGCTCCAGATGATAAACATGGTCCGTATATTCTCTCTGGATCTCCCTCAGAACCGTATCCAGTTCCTCCGCCTGTTCAAAATATTCCATGATCTTTCTTCTGGCTTCCCGCTTTTTGGCCCTCTCGTTTCTATATAATATGAAGCTTTTCAGCACCTCATAATAATTGAGCTCTGTGAGAGAGCGCTCCACGATGTCCTGGATCTGTTCCACCTGCAGCCGGCTGGACTGAAGGGGACAGTATTTTTTAATCTTATACTCCACCAGCTCCGTGACTTTTTCTATCTCTTCCTCTTTATATACCTGCCCCACACTTTTAAATGCCAGCAGGACCGCATTCTTTATTTTCTGTATATCATAGGGTTCTGCCTGTCCATTTCTTTTTATGATGATCATATTTTTCTTCTGCCTCCTCTTCCCTATTCTGTCCACTGTGTTTTATTCTCATCCTGTCAGGGTATGAATCAGCGCGGCAAATGCACAGACCTGACCGAACAGTGACGAATTATTGATATTGTAACACAGAGAAGGTATATACTCAACCTTTTTACTCCAGTTTGATTCTGGATATTATTACTTCTACAGCCCGCACAACAAAGGGATAAGAGCTCCTCTGTACCCCAGAGCAGCGCTTATCCCTTTATGAATCATTCTTTTACTGTCTTAACTGTCATAAGCAGTTCTCCTGCCTTGATCTCTTTCCCCTCTTTTACAAGGATTTGATCCATCTCTCCATCCATGAGTGCGATTACATTTGTCTCCATTTTCATTGCCTCAACTACTGCCAGAACCTGGTTTCTTTTGACTTTTTCTCCCGGTTTTACAAGTATCTTACTCACAAGTCCGGGTATGGAAGCACCCACATGGCTCAGATTATTGGGGTCAGCCATTGGTATGGATTCCACAGTCACCTTGGCGCTCTTATCCTGCACGGAAACTTCCCTGCGAATGCCGTTCAGTTCAAAGAATACATTTCTGGTCCCGTCCGGGTTCAATTCGCTCTTGCCCAGATATTTTATGACAAGTGTTTTTCCGTCTTCTATCTCCACACGGTTTGTCTCCCCCTCGGCAAGTCCGTGAAAATACACATGGCTGCCCAGGCGGGTGATATAACCGTATTCTCTGCGGCTCTTTAAAAAGTCCTCTACAACCTTAGGATAAAAGCACCAGCTTATGACCATTCTCCAGTCCGGTTTCGGAACAAATTGTTTCAGTCTCTCTCTTGCCGCATCGAAATCCATGGGCAAAAGCAGTTCACCCGGACGGCATGTGATGGGTGTCTCTCCCTTCAGAACCACTCTCTGCAGTTCTTTTGGGAATCCCCAGCGTGGCTGCCCCATCATTCCCTTGAAATAGCTCACTGCAGAATCCGGGAAAGTCAGGTTTTCTCCGCGCTCCACAATATTTTCCGGTGTCAGATCATTCTGGACCATAAAAATTGCCATATCACCTACCATTTTTGAGGACGGCGTTACTTTTACAAGACCTCCCAGCATCTCATTGACCGTGCGGTACATCTCTTTTACTTCCTCAAACCTGTGTCCCAGGCCAAGGCTCTCCACCTGTGGTTTCAGATTGGTGTATTGGCCGCCGGGTATTTCATAGCGGTAAATATCTGTTGCGGGATATTTGATTCCTCCTTCAAAGGAGCGGTATCTCTCCCTCACGTCACTCCAGTAATCGGTCAGCTCCTGCAGACGTTCCAGAGACAGGCCGGTGTCTCTTTCCTGACCCCAAAGAGCTGCCACCAGGGAATTCATGGAAGGCTGGCTGGTGAGGGATGACATGCTGGAAACAGCCGTATCCACAATGTCCGCCCCGGCCTCCGCAGCCATGAGCAGCGCCGCGATCTGGTTTCCGCTGGTGTCATGGGTGTGGAGATGGATGGGGAGACCCGTCTCCTCTTTCAGTGCTTTCACCAGCTTATGTGCAGCATAAGGCTTCAGAAGTCCTGACATATCCTTGATACAGAGAATATGGGCACCCCGCCGCTCCAGTTCTTTTGCCATCTCCGTATAGTATCCCAATGTGTATTTATCCTCTTTCGGGTCAGAGACATCCCCTGTATAACACAGTGTTGCCTCTGCGATCTTATTCTGGTTCAGCACTTCATCCATAGCGATTTCCATTCCCGGGATCCAGTTCAGGGAGTCAAAGATTCGGAATACATCTATTCCGCTTCTTGCTGCCTCTTTTACAAATTCCCGGATCAGGTTGTCGGGATAGTTGGTATATCCCACCGCATTTGCACCGCGCAGCAGCATCTGGAAGGGAATATTGGGTATTTTTTCCCTGAGCAGGTCAAGGCGTTCCCACGGAGATTCCTTCAGAAAACGGTAGGCCACATCAAAGGTGGCACCGCCCCACATTTCCAATGAAAAAGCATCTGCCAGTATCTCTGCAGTCCCCTCCGCGCCTTTTACCATATCGCGTGTTCTCACTCTGGTGGCAAGAAGGGACTGGTGTGCGTCCCGCATAGTGGTATCTGTAATAAGCAGCTTTTTCTGATCCAGCACCCACTGCTTTACCGCTTCGGGTCCCCGAGCATCCAGGATCTGTTTCAGACCGTCTTTCCTCGTTCCCGTTACCTTTGGAAAACGCGGCGGCTCATAGCGGTATTTTCCGGCTGTCGGGTCATTGACTACAATGTTGCCTATGTATTTCAGCATTTTTGTGGCCCGGTCCTGGGAACTCTTGATGGAGAACAGTTCCGGTGTCTCGTCAATGAATTTTGTATGGCATTTTCCTGTGCGGAACATGGGATGCATTAAGATATTTTCAATAAATCCGATATTGGTCTTCACACCGCGCACCCGTGTCTCGCTCAAAGCCCTGAGAGATTTGTTGCAGGCACCTTCAAAGGTATTGTCATGTGTGGTAACTTTTACGAGAAGACTGTCATAGTAGGGGGATATCTCTGCACCTGCGTAGGTATTTCCGCCGTCCAGACGTACACCGAATCCGCCTCCGGTCCGATATGCGGTCACCTTTCCGGTATCAGGGGCAAAATTGTTCTGCGGGTCCTCTGTGGTTACCCGGCATTGGATGGCATATCCATGCCGTTTTACATCCTCCTGCTTTTCAATCCCGATCTCCGGAGCTGCCAAGGTCTTTCCCTCAGCAATGAGTACCTGAGCACGGACAATATCAATGTCTGTGACCATCTCTGTGACTGTGTGTTCCACCTGGATCCTGGGATTCATCTCGATAAAATAATATCCGCCCTTCCGGTCCACCAGAAACTCTACCGTCCCCGCATTTACATACCCAACTTCTTTTGCAATTTTCACTGCGTCTTCACAGATTTTTTCCCGTATATCCTGTGAAATGGCAAATGCAGGCGTAAATTCCACCACCTTCTGATAACGCCGCTGCAGAGAGCAGTCTCTCTCAAAAAGATGGACAATATTGCCGTACTGGTCTGCCAATATCTGTACTTCAATATGCTTTGGCTCCTCTAAAAATTTTTCTATGAAAATATCACCGCATCCAAAAGCCTTTAAAGCTTCACTCTGCACCAGCGGGAAGGTATCTCTCACTTCCTGTTCATCTGCACACCGCCGCATGCCTCTTCCGCCGCCTCCTGCAGAAGCCTTCAGTATCACCGGAAAACCGTAAGATACTGCAAGCTCCACCGCCTCTTGGGCATCACGGATGGGCACTGTGGACCCCGGAACAGTGGGAACACCGCATCGCTTTGCAATTTCCTTTGCGCTCAGCTTATCCCCCATCTGTTCCAGCACATGGGACGGCGGGCCGATAAAGGCAATGCCGCTCTCCTCACAGGCCCTGGCAAAGTCCGCATTCTCTGAAAGGAAACCATAGCCCGGATGGATGGCATCCACCTTATGCTTTTTGGCAATATCTATGATCATGCCGATATCCAGATATGCACCTAAAGGACTCTTATTCTCTCCTATCATGTAAGACTCGTCTGCTTTTGTCCGAAAGACGTTGTACTCATCTTCCTTAGAATAAATCGCAACGGTACTGCGCCCCAAATCGCAGCACGCCCTGAAAATACGGATGGCGATCTCTCCCCTGTTAGCTGCCATCACTTTCTTAAAGTTTTTGCCGCACCTTTCTTTTTCCATACCTTTCCTCCTGTTTTTTGACCATAACGTGATTTGTTTCCGGTTTTGTCTTTCTATTAAAGCCATTTGTCTGTTTCTGAAAGACAAAAATATTTATTTCCACTATACTCTATTTAAAATGAAAAAGCAAGAAAAAAATAATCTTTTTATACACGTAAAAACAGGAGGCACAGACAGATTTCTCTGTTTGCCTCCTGTATAAGATTGGCTGCCGCAACCTTTATTTTTACTTTAAAGTAGCTCGGATCAGGCTGTTATGGTCTCCTTTTGCAAGTTCTTTTACCCTGTCAAAGTCCAAATGCATAGCCTCTGTGATGCGTTCTCCGTATTCCGGGTCTGCCCAGAAGCAGTGTACTGCATGGCGATACTTGATATTATCAGTCACCGGCGCAATATTTCTCGCCGTATTTTCTATCAGAAGGACCTTCTTGTCCTCCTCAAGGATACGCCACAGATCTCCGCCTGCCCGGAAGCAGTCATCCGTAGGATCATCCGTGGGATCATAGGCATACATAGCACCTGACAGATCAAGAGGCGGCTCCATGACCTCCGGCTGTGACGACCATACGCCTGCGCTGTTTGGTGAATAGGAAGGCGCCCTCCCGTAATTTCCATCCACACGCATAGCGCCGTCCCGGTGATAGTCGCTGACCTGGCATTTTGCCCTGTTTACCGGAATCTCATTGTAATTGACTCCCAGACGGTATCTGTGGGCATCTCCGTATACAAACAAGCGGCCCTGCAGAAACTTATCCGGTGAAAATCCAATGCCCGGCACTACATGGGCAGGTGTAAATGCTGCCTGTTCAACCTCCGCAAAATAATTTTCGGGGTTTCTGTTCAGTTCCAGCACCCCCACCTCTATCAGCGGATATTCTCTGTGTCTCCAAATTTTCGTAATATCAAACGGATTCTCATAATGGTTTCTCGCCTGTTCTTCTGTCATGATCTGCACATACATGGTCCACTTGGGATAATCGCCCCGCTCAATGGATTCAAAAAGGTCACGTCCATGGCTCTCCCGATCCATGCCGCATATTTTCTCTGCCTCCTCATCCGTCAGATTTTTGATTCCCTGCTGTGTGTGGAAATGGAATTTACACCAGAACCGTTCATTCTTTTCATTATAAAATGAATAGGTATGTTCACCATAGAAGTGCATGTTCCTGAAGGATGCCGGTATTCCCCGGTCTGACATTACAATGGTGGTCTGATGAAAGGTCTCAGGAAGCAGTGTCCAGAAATCCCAGTTGTTCTGAGCGGAACGCATGCCTGTCCTTGGATCACGTTTTACAGCCCGGTTCAAATCCGGGAAATTATGTACATCGCGGAGGAAAAATGTGGGCGTGTTATTTCCCACCAGGTCCCAGTTTCCCTCTTCCGTATAAAATTTTACAGCCACACCGCGGATATCACGCTCCGCATCCGCGGCCCCCCGCTCCCCGGCAACCGTGGAGAAACGGATAAAAAGCTCTGTCTCTGCACCGGGCTGCAGGACCTTCGCTTTTGTATATTGGGAAATATCATGGGTAACCGTAAGTTTTCCGTAGGCTCCCCATCCTTTGGCATGCATTCTGCGCTCCGGTATCACTTCACGGTCAAAATGCGCCAGTTTTTCCATCAGCCACACATCCTGCATGAGTACCGGGCCTCTCGGACCTGCTGTCAGGGAATGTTCATTTTCTGCCACAGGTGCACCGGCTTCATTCGTAAGTTTCCATTTGTTTTCTTCCATGCTTTAATCTCCTTTTTTTCAGACACCTCCGTGACAAATGAGGTAACTCGTGCTCCATGAAAATATTCTTATTCTGCCGCCAGTTACTGCATGTTATTTATATATTTATAACATATATAAATTTATTTTTCTGTGACTATATCACATATCATCTTTTTTTTATCATATCATCATTCAGCACAATATACATCATTCTTCTAAAATTATTTTTGTTTTTATGCATACTTTATACTTTCTTAAGAACTTACAAAAAAACCCGGAACAAATGAACATTCCGAGTCTTTTTGTAATACCCAGAGGCTATCTTCCTCTGTGCTTTTCCTTTCTTTTCTGCTGCCTTAAGGCAAATTTTCTCTGCTCCTCCTCTTCCCTTTTCTCTTTGGAAAGGGATCTGCGCATTTCCTTATTTTCCTCATGCTGGAGCTTCAGAGCCTGCTGGGATTTCGTGCCGATGCCCGTCCGGTTCATCTGCTTTTTTACCTGGCGCAGCATCCTTTTAGGATTTTTATGCTCTGTTCTTCTCACAGCTTCAGCAACAGCCGGACTGAAACTCAGACGATACCAGTTCTGACTGATAAATTCCTGTACCTCATACTCTTTTGGCTCCGGTCCGAATGTGATCTTACACACAGAACATCCTCTGCTGTCCGTTCTCTCACACAGGCCAATCCAAAAGGGGTCCTGAAAAAACACCTTCACTGTTATCGAAATCCTGTCCATAATCGTTCCTCCTTGAAATGTTTTTATGGACTGTGAGGGTTATCCATCCGAATACCACTGCACATGTCCTGCAAAGAAGGGACGACCTAAGGAGGAAGGTTACTTACAGACCGGAATATCTGCACATCCGGTCTGCGCCCGGACTACCTACCGGGTCTGTGTGGCCCTGCCGCACGTTGTGTTTTTATCTTTGCATATATATTATAGCGCATATGAGGAGAATGTGCCACCCGGCCTGTTGCCTTCTTTTTGTTTTGTGATGTGTAAGAGTTTGACAGTTCTTTTTTATCAACATAATTTGTTATTATTAATGGAATAGGATAAAACATACAGCAAGTCAATATGTATGGAACACCAGCTGCTAAAAGATAATGAACACGGATATTATTTTCTACTCCTAAAACAAAGAACGGTAGCCGAACAGTGCCAATAAGACATACGTTCTGTACGAATATGGCGAAGAAAGAAATGACCCCAAATACATTACAGTATGTAATGGAAAATGCTAGACAAACCGATAGAACAAGGCTTTAATGGCATTTAAAACATTTAAAAGATAATAGGAATTTAGTATTAGATTTTATTATACAATCAACCAATGAAAAATCCATATAATTTTCAGCCTTCCAAATTCTGAAAAAAACGTTCCACCAGCCCGCTCTGATAACTGCCGCCATAAGTTCCCTGTTCCAATCTACTTACCGCTTCCGCGGTGAATTCTTTCCAGGACTCTTCCTCATGCCCTACACAAATCGGATAAAAATACACATGATTTTTGACCGCGGCCTCATAGTCTCCCGGCGCGTCTCCGGCCATCAGCATCCGCTCCGGTCTGTATCCCTGCTCCAAAAGTATCTGGATACAGTGCGCCTTGTTTCCAGTGTCCTGTGCCATCACCTGGTTAACACAGTCCAAAAGGCCGCACCGCTCCCATTCTTCCAGAACTGCTGATCGGTTTGCAGACGATACTACCACAATATCCGCATTTTTTCCCGCAGCGGTAAGAGCTTCCTTCACGCCTGCAAATGGAAGCTTTTCCGCCTCCTCCAGTAGGTCAATTCTCCGATTGACTTCTCTGGACCACTCATACGCCTTTTTTAGACAGACAGCATCTCTTTCATTTTTTCCCCATTCCTGCTTCAGCGCTGCTTCTGATAAACGCGGACTGTTCTCTGCCCAATCTTTCAGGGCCTGCACGCCCTCGATTTTTGTATACTGTCTGTCTATTTCCTCAAGCATTTTCGCAAGCCCTTTAAAACGGTTGATGCCGCGGCTACGCGTATACAGATTAATTTCATCCCAGCGTTTTTGAATGTCTTCTCTCCACTGCTCAAGCCCCCATTCTTCCACAAGACATGGTCCGAAGCACTTCATATGCTTAATGTTCATGGTGTCCATGGCGCAGCCGTCAGAATCAACACATATCAGGATATCATGTTTCTTTTCCATCATCTTACAGGCAGGAACGGAACGGGATGTTCTGCGGAGCCTCAAAACAATCCTCAAATCCTCTCCTATGATGATAGTAAATCTTCTCTTGATCCATCGGATAGGTATATTTGCCTCCCACCTGCCAGAAAAACGGATGGAATCTATATTCGTTACGGTCCTTCTTAAAATCATAAAGCAACTTAATTTCCTCACAGTCTGCCTGGAAGTTGGTCCATACATCCCAATGGATTGGAATCACCACCCTGCACTGCAGATTCTCCGCCATCCGAAGGACATCGATCGAGGTCATTTTATCGTGCATACCGATTGGGTTCTCCCCAAAGGATCCGAATGCCACATCGATATCGTAATCTTTTCCATGTTTCGCGAAATAAATGGAAAAATGAGAGTCTCCAGAGTGATAAATATTGCCCCCCGGCGTTTTCAAAAGATAATTTACTGCTTTATCGTCCATATCTGTAGGACATTTACCGGTCAGCTCCTCCCGGTCTTCCTCGGTAGAATCCGTCGTCACGATACAGGTTCGATCAAAGCTGTCCAGAACCACAATCTCAATGTCTTTTATCCGAATCACATCTCCCGGTTTTACTGTAATGCACCGCTCCTTGGGTACGCCCCATTTCACCCAAGTTGCCACCGATTTTTTGGGGCCGATAAAAGGAACCGGAATCTTTTTTCCCGACTCATCTGTAGTCGTCATTCCCGAATTAATCACATGCGCTGCCCACTCCGCGGACATATGATCCTGATGATAATGTGTCGCCAGAACCGCATCCACCGTCTTAAACGCAAAAGGATCAATTACAAAGGGAACATTTCTCAGGTTCGGCTGCATCTTTCGCGCCCCGCACATATTTGCCATTTGATGCCCCGGCGCCATCTTGCCATTCCCGTGCGTCCGTTTTCCGTTGCCGCACCACAGGTCTATTGTAAGATTGGTATCGCTTGGCGTTTTCATCCAGATACCGGTACATCCCAGCCACCACATTGCCACATTTCCCGAGGCCACCTTCTCGTTTTCGATGTCCTCCACCAACCAGGTTCCCCACTCCGGAAACGTGTTGCTGATCCAGGATTCTCTTGTCATTTCGCTGATCTTGCTCATAATTGTCCTCCTTATCTTCTGACACACTTATTGTAACAATCTGCTCGCTCTAGGTTCTTGTATCCCAGCGTCCGCAGAATACATTTGCTTCTGCCTGCCCCTCAAACGCTTCCTTTCCCGCCAGCTTTCTCATCAGGTGCTCCAGTACCTGCTCCGTCGGCGCATAGGCGTTGATAAAGCATTTCGCCATGGGAACATCAATCAAATGATTGGTATAGTTCAAAGAAATAATCACTGTGGGTAGCTCATGCACATACCAGGGAATCTCGGTAGAATGCTTGACAGCCCATTCCAGACGCACAATATTTTTCTGTGCGTATCCCGAAATGTTGATAAACATAAACACAGCGTCATATTTTTGCTTAAATTTCTCCACACTCCCAATCACCACGGATTTCATCATGTTTTCCCGCGAAAATCCATGTTTAACCGTCAGATCATAATAACTGTCATGCAGTGTCACCTCATAGCCGCATTCGGTCATGATGCACCGAATCTGCTCCTTTACCGGATCCTCCCGGTTTTCCCTTGTAATAGGCGGATTGCTGACCACAATCACATAAACCCGCCGGTGTGTTTTAGGTGAGACCGGAAGCTGGTGCAGAGAATCTTTCACCAATGTAATACTCTTTACCGCTGCATTCTCCGCCATTCTTTTGTGTTCCTGACACCCTATCACAGCCAGTTGTTCCCGCGCACCGATCAGCTCTCCAGCACGTGCCTTCTCATGCAGTTTCAGATGCGCTTTCAGCCCCAAGATCCGCGTCACCGCATCGTCCAAACGCCCAGGCGTGATCACTCCATCCCGATATCCCTGAAGCATGTAGGAAAAATCTTCTCCCACATCGTTAAAAAACAAAAACATATCGCATCCCGCAGCAATCGCTCCCGGAACCTGTTTTTTCCGGGGCATAGAGCTGGTAAACCCTCCCATGTGGGTAGCATCAGTGACAATCACACCATTAAAGCCTAACTGATCACGCAAAAGCTTCTGCAAAAGATTTTCAGACAACGTCGCCGGCACAATTTTCACATCCGAAATCTCCGGCACAAATTTCCGCTCGTAAGCAGGAAGGGCGATGTGGCCCACCATCACGGCTTCCACACCGTCCGCTATCATGGTCCGATAAACTCTACCAAAGCTCTCATCCCACTCCTCACAGGAAAGATTATTGGTTCCCATCACCAGATGCTGATCAAGCTCATCTACGCCGTCTCCCGGAAAATGCTTCGCAGTGACAGCGACGCCTGCTTTTCTCATCCCCCTAACATATGCCCGGGCATTTTTTATGACACGGTCGGTATCCGAACTGAATGCTCTGGTATTCACCACCGTATTTCTCCAATTCTTTTTGATATCACACACCGGCCCGAAATTCCAGTTGCATCCCACCGCGGCCGCTTCCGTTGCCCCTACATACCCTACATGTTCTGCAGTGACGTCGTCCCCCGCCGCTCCGCAGGCCGCGTCGCTGTCCAAATGGGTCCCACCCGAGCAGGCTCCATTGCCGCCGCTGTCACAGTTGCACGCAATCAGAAGCGGTATTTTAGCGCATTCCTGATAAAATTTATTCTGTTCATAAATCTGTTCTGCCGGTTCGTTTTCATATCTGCATCCGCCGATATGATACTCCTGAATCAGTTTCCTTGCTTCTTCGCGATCCTTCGTCCGATCCAGCATGATAAACAGCTGTCCTATCTTCTCCTCCACGCTCATATGGCTTAAGGTTTCCTCCACCCAAACGATATCTGTGTCTGAGAGAAAAAAAGGCGCTTCTTTTAAATTTACCATACATACCTCATTTCCCAGATTGGCCCGCAAAGACAGTTATTCTTTCTCTGCGCGCTGGCGTTGCTATCAGAAATCCAATTTTCCCAAATCAATTCTCGCTAACTCATCGAAAAACGCGGAGATGTTTTCATCCTTTTCCCTCGGTGACGCGTACGCTTCCGCAGGAATCCGCTCTCTGAGCGCTTTTCCTACCGGATAATCCGGCGTATAGCCCAGCAGATCATTGTACATATCTATACTGCATTTATCTTCAAAATACTTTCGGTAAATTTCCCGGCAACGTTCATCCGACCATATAGTGGCTATCCTTGTCTGCTCTCCATAACCGTAAGGATCCGCACATCGGAAGGCAATTTCTGCCTCCACTTGAATATTTCTGCTGGAATTCCCCACCTGAATCGTGTAAATCCCCGGCTCCGTCACAAACGCCTGCAACTTTTCATCATAACTTGCCAGCTGCCGCGGGCTCAACTCAAAAAAAGCTGTCCGCGTCTCATTCGCCGGTATCTCAATTTTTTTGAAAGCCTTCAATTCTTTCTGCGGTTTCTGTAAAAATGGTCTGTTCTGGTGTATATAGACCTGAATTACCTCTTTACCATCCCTATCGCCCTCGTTTGTCACATCTACAGAAAAACGGATGTTTTCCTCCTCAAATATGTTCTTTTCCAGCTTCAGGTCATGTATGGAAAACCGGGTATAGGATAGTCCGTAGCCAAACGGATACGCAGGCTCCAGCTGCTTAGTATCGTAATAACGATATCCCACATAAATCCCCTCCCCATACCATACCGAGGCATTATAGCCCGGAAAATTGCCAAAAGTCGGGCAGTCCTCATATTTTTTCGGGAATGTGATCGCCAGTTTCCCTGATGGGTTTACATCTCCGTAAATCACGTCCGCCAGCGCCCGGTTCCCCTGACATCCGGGAATAAACACACACAGAACCGCATCCGCGTACGCCTCATACTCCCTCATATCCACCGGCCCCGCAATATTCAAAATCAATATCGTCTTTTTCCCTTCCTCTTTTGCCTTCTTCAAGGTATGAACCACAAATTCCTGATCCTCTTGGTCCAAAAGCATCGCTGCCCGGTCAACACCTTCCTGTCCTCGTGATTTTCCCACCAGAACCACATAGTCTGCATCAGACGTCTCTATCTCCTCCCAGTTTTCTATCGCAGAGACACCCGCCTTCGCCCGCATACATTCATACAGGCTTTCCGAACGTTTCCGAAGTACCTCTGCACTACCTCCTCCGCATTCCAGAAGTGTATGGACGCCTTCTCCCACCATATTTACCGACGCATCTATTTTCAACGGCAGCACCTGTTCCTGATTCTTAAGAAGCACAATTCCCTCTGCTATCGCCCGGTACGCAGCTTCCTGAGAATGCTGGGTGTCAATCTCATAATACCTGTGCCCTTTCACACAAGGCATCTCCTTCAAACACTTTAAGATACGAAGAACCGTCAAATCCAGTTCCTCCATAGAAAGTCTGCAGTCCTTCAGAGCCTTCAGCACCTCGCTACGGTTGTCAATCTGCGGCATCTCCAGATCATTCCCTGCCTTGATTGCTTCCACCGAGTCATAGACACCGCCCCAGTCGCTGATTACAATCCCATCAAAACCCCACTCTTCCCGGAGCAGTTTCGTCAGAAGCTCCCCGTTTGCGGAGCAGGCGGTTCCGTTAATTTTATTATAAGCACTCATAAAGGTTTTCGCGCCGCCCTGCTTTACACAGGCTTCAAATCCTGGGAAATAGATTTCCCTCAGCGCCCGCTCCTGCACATGCACATTGATTCCCTTACGCTCCTTCTCATGGTTGTTCACCGCAAAGTGCTTGGGATCCGCCAGAATCCCGGTCTCCTGAATTCCCCTTACAAACGCTGCTCCCAGCTCCGCAGTCAGGTATGGATCCTCCGAATAACTCTCAAAAAGGCGTCCTCCCAATGGGTCCCTTTGAATATTCACATTGGGTGTAAGTATCACATCCACTCCAAACACGTCGAATTCCCTTGCCAGTGCCTCCGCACAGCGAAATACCATCTGCGGATTCCAGGTAGAGCCCAACAGATTACCGGCAGGAAAACTGGTCACCTGGTAGGTCTGTTCCACATTCCCGTTCAAATGCTTTTTGATGGCCTCGTACGCCACCATGGCGGTATCGTCCAGCTCCTCGGGGTGTATCTCATGGGTTTCCCTCAGCTGCTGAAGAATCTTCTCGCATCTACGCAGACTAACAAGAATATTCTCCCCCGTTTCCATCGCGCAGTAATCGGCAAACAGCTGCCGGAAATTGATTCCCGCCATGGAATCATTCAAAAGCGCATTGGGAATTCCCAGACGTTCGTTTGCCGCAGTGCCATAGGGCAGTCCGCCGGTTATCAGTGCCGCTTTCTCCTCCACGGTCATTTCCCGAAGAATATCCTCGGCACAATCCTTGCTTAAATTTACAGACATTCTCTATCCTCCTATCCTTTCACCGCTCCAGAAACCATGCCTTCCTCAAAAAACCTTTGACAGAAGCAGTACAGAATAAAGATTGGAATCACTGACATCACGGATGCGGCCATGATTTGTCCATACTCGGTCGTATACTCTGAACAAAGATTTCGAAGTCCCAGTTGAATCGTGTAAAGATTCTTATCACTGATGTAAATCAACGGAGCCAGAAAGTCGTTCCAGGTTGCGGTAATCGTCAGAATCGCCAGCGAAACGATGGCCGATTTTGACAGCGGCAGCATCATTTTGCTGTAAATACCAAACTCACTGAGTCCATCAATTCTGGCCGCCTCAATCAGTTCATCCGGTATTCCATCGAAAAACTGCTTGATCAGAAATACTCCCATCGGCGTAAACGCCTGAATCATGATCAGCGCCAGGTGCGTATTCGTCAGTCCCATCTGACGGATGATGGAAAACTGCGGAATCATCACCACCTGATAGGGAACCATCAGTGTCGCCAGATACGTCAGAAACAGCACGTTTCTCTCCGGAAAATAGATTTTACTGAACGCATAAGCCGCCAGCGTCGATGTGAGAATTTGAAGAACGGTGATGATGACTGTCAGCTTCACGGTGTTTAAAAACATCCGGGGATAGTTGGCCACGTCCCACACATTTGTGTAATTTTCGAAGTGGATCGTCTCCGGAATCCACCGAATCGGAAATTCAAACACTTCCAGATTCGTCTTGAAAGAGGCCGACAGCATCCAGATAAACGGTACCACCATTGAAATTGTAATCAGCAGTACCACAGCATACTTTATGACTACAAAGATTATTTTCTTTCCACTTGTCTTCTTCATAATGTCTCCTTACTATGCTTCCATCTTCTTGTTGTGATAGAACTGAATCAATGTCACAATCAAAATCAGAAGAAACAGAATCATCGCCTCTGCCGAAGCATAGCCAAACTTGTAGTTTACAAAAGCGTCCTCATAAATCTTCAGAACCAGAACACTGGTCGCTCTTCCCGGTCCTCCTTTTGTCATTACATAGATTGGGGTGAATACCTGGAAAGAATTGATGATGCACATAATCGTCGCGTAGAACGTAACCGGTCTCAGATTCGGTATGGTCACATAGCGCAGTTTTTCCCAGGCGTTTGCTCCGTCCACAGTAGCCGCCTCGTACTGATCCGCCGGAATTCCTCTCAGTCCAGCCAGATAAATGATCATATAATATCCAATTCCCTTCCAAACGATCATAATCATTACCGCGATCAGTGCGGTTTTCTGATTCGACAGCCACGCGGGGGGATTATCAACTCCAAACGTCTGCAAAATCTGATTGATCGGGCCGCTTTTGGCATTATACAAAAACTGCCATACTACAGTAACCGCCACGATCGAAGCAATATGCGGGAACAGCATAATCGCCCGATATATGGGCGCACCCTTAACCCCGTTGTTCATCAGTACGGATACCAGCAGAGACAAAAGAATAATCAGCGGCACAGTAACGATCGTATAAATCAAGGTGTTCTGCAGGGAAAATACAAAGCTGCTGTCCGAAAACAGCTGTAAAAAGTTTTTCAGCCCCACAAAATTCATCCTGTTATTTCCATCATAGTCCGTCAGACTGTAAACCAGCGCGGTAATTACCGGTATCAGCGTAAACACAAAAAAGCCTAGGAAGTTTGGAAGCAAAAATAAATAAGCCTTTTTCCTGTTTCTTCGGATAATCGCGGCGCTTCTTTTTTGCAATGTTGTTTTTTCCATAATCGTCTCCGTTTTCATGATTGACAGTACCTGCGCCATATACAGTAAATGTTCTAAGCACTCATTCGTGCAAAGAACATTTACTGTAAAAGGTCATCTTTTATTCTGCGTTGTCAATCAGTTCTTTTCTCTGTTCCGTGAAGTTCTTTACGAAATCCTCCGGCGTCTCGTTGCCCGTCAGCACCAGTTCCATCTCTTTCTGTCCCGCGCTGATAATCTCGCTGAACACATTGTTCGGCTCGCCAAAGCTATAAGTGGTATTATCCATCAGCGCATTCAGAGAACTCTCGTCCAGACCGACATTTTCTTTGTAGGAATCCAAAACGGTATCGTTCATATAACCCGGAACGAGGTTGCTTTTTGCCAGCAGGGAAGCTCCCTCCTCACCGCAGGAAAAAGTAAGGAATTTATAAGCCTCCTCCGCATGCTTTGTAGAAGCGTTAATGCAAAGCGGTGTAGAGGTAACGAAACCATTCTTCTCGGTTCCTTCCCAATACGGGGATTTCACAATTCCCCACTCGAAACCCAGATTTTCCTGCAGATTCAGGCTCTGTACAAACCAGGAACCGTTCCACATCATTGCCCACTCTCCGTTATAAAAATATGTCTGATCCTTGTTCATGGAAACCGACTCGGAATATTCCTCCATTGCTCCACTTTCCTGCATATCCAGAATCCAATCCAGCGCGGTTGTAGTACAGGAAAGATCTGACGTGGTGATATCAAATCCGTCCATCGTTCCTGCCAGCATCGGAAAAATAAATCCTACCTTCGGCTGGAAGCTGTAGCCATACACTCCATCTGCCGATTTTTCCGTCACTTCTTTCGCCAGTTTTCCTACATCCTGCCAAGTCATCTGGTCTGTAGGATAAGCGATTCCCGCCTTGTCAAACAAATTCTTGTTGTAGAACAGTACCCAGTCATTTGTTCTGAACGGAAGCGCATATACATTGTCGTCAAAGGTCATCTGCTGCTCCAAAACTGTTCCGTAGCTGGACGTATCAAACTTATTTTCTTCCAACAGGTTGGATAGATTCATGCAGTACCCTTTCGCCTGAAGCCCCGGAAGTGCGGTATTAGATTTCGCGAAAAATACATCGATATCATCTCCGCCGGACAGCATCGTCGTCAGTTTTGTCTCGTAATCCGCATTCGGACTGCTTACAATCTCAATCTCAATATCCTGGTTCTCTTTCTCAAACGCCTCGATAATCGGATCATACATATCCTTATCCACATCATAATCCCAAAGTGCCAGCCTCAGCGTCGTCTTACCGGAAGAATCCTTGTCTTTGTCGTCTCCTCCTCCGCATGCCGCAAGGGAAAATGCCATAAGCGATGCCATCAAAATAGATACCAGTTTCTTTTTCATAATAAAGCCCTCCTTTTGCCTCTTTTAGTTTCTTTTTTAATTTTCTAATAATCATTTGCAAATGCTTTATGTTTCTTTTATACCATATTTTTTTTCTTTTTTCAATTTTTATTTTCTTTTTCAGAGTTTTACACAAACAATGCGCAGTTTATTTGTGTATTTTTCTTGTTTTTCATTTTTTACTTGTTTTTTAATTGTTTTATGGTAAAATAAAATAAAGAAACAGTATTTTGGAAAGGATATCAGAACGATGAAAAATACAATTACTGCGATAAACGAACGACGCGATCAGATTATTTCTCTTATTGACACCAACCGAACAATCAGCGTCAATGAGCTGGCAAAAATATTAAACGTCACCAGCGTAACCATCCGCAAAGATCTGGATGCACTGGCTCTGGAGGGAAGAATCGAACGCACCTTCGGCGGCGCGAAAAAAATCTATGATCCCCCGGCTGTAGACGGAACAGCAGCTTCTAATCTCTCCATCACACGCCAAAGGGCTCTGGCCAGAGCGGCAGCCGACCTAATCAAAAAAGACGAGGTTGTTCTAATCAACAGCTCCACCACCGCTTCTTATGTGGTGGAGTACATAGATGACCTTCCCGTCACTATCATATCCAACAACGCCCGCCTGTTATCAAGAAATATCAATCCAAACACAATCCTGCTGATGACTGGAGGTCAAATCCTTCCGGGGCGCAGCAGCCTCTCCGGTCCTTACGCCGTAGATATACTCAGACGCAATTATGCCTCCAAGTGCATTATCGGCGTCAGAGGGATTAGCTTTTCCGGTGGAGTCACCAGTCCTCTTTTGGAGGAATCCATCATCAACCAGGCAATGATTGAACAGACCACAGGTTCCGTCATCATCATAGCCGCCAGTTATAAAATTGGAAGAGAAGACAGCTTCCACATCTGCGGTCTTGATAAGGTGGACATACTGGTGACTGACAGCCATATCAGAGATAAAGACCGCATTACAATTGAAAACATGGGGATCCGGGTTATCACCGTCCCCTATAAAGCAGAACTTTCCTAAACACTGGGGGACTGTATTCACTCCCTGCCTCAGACAGGCAAATACAGCCCCCGGAGTCTGGTCTACCCCTCTTTTTCAGACATTCGCTCAAACATCTTTCGATATAAGAAACAACTGATATACGCCGGAAGCGAAAAGCCACAGAACAGGACAGCCACCAGGGAGGAATACGATATGGCCACCGCTGCGGCCGGCGCAAAAAATACCAGCAGCATTAGGAGCGATCTCGGCAGATTCAGCAACATGACTGTCACTGCATTTTTAATCGTATTTCCTATGCTGTTCTCGAAATGGGCCTGCAGCGGAAAAATATATAGCATAACCATCAAAACAATCAAGCTTCCCATCCCGGTAAGCCCCACAATCCATCCTGGAAACAGCCGATAATTCACCATCAGCGCCCATATGTTCCACACCATCAAAACCAATACCGGCAGCATCAGAAGCCACAGCTGCGTTCCTTTTTTTAAATTCTGCCAAAACGCCTTGAAATAATCCTTTGCCGTATACCCCTCCTCATTTTTCGAAAGTCTCTGCATGACATAACACATCGCGGACGCAGAGGCTCCGATGGTCACCACCGGCAGACTTGTCAGAATAAACAGCAAATTGATGATCACGATATCCGCTGCCTTATCCACCGTTTTCATTGTTTTTCCTTCCAAATCCAGCATAGTTTTTCTCCATAATCAATATATCTTTTGATACCAGTCGTTCATTCTCAAAAGACCTTCCCGATAGATCTTTTCGTTCTTATCATCCGGCTCAAACCGCGCAATGACCGATTTTTTGTGTACTTCGTTAAAAATTTGTTCCGGCTCGCAGGAAGGATCTAACGCGTGCGCCGCTACAATCAGTGCCCCCAGAGCAGTAGCGTCCGCCCCGCCCCTTTTGACAACAGGAATACCCAGCACGTCGCACAGCATCTGGTCAAACACCCGGCTGTTGGACAGCCCTCCGTTTAAAGCAACATCAGCCACCTTTACATACCGCCGTATCACACCAAGTCCATTGGCGAATTCATAACAGACCCCTTCCAGAAGCGCCCTTAAAAAATGCCGCTTTTCGTGATTCAGCGAAACATTACCAAACACCCCTCTCGCCGCGTTGTTCCAGTCCGGATTGCCCCGCCCCGAAAAAAGCGGCAGGCAAATCAAGCCCTCCGCCCCCGGAGGTACTTCCTCCACTGCCGCACTTATTTTTTCAATATCCCAATCCTTACAGAAATTCCTGCGAAACCAGTCAAAGGCGGAGCAGCAGGTCAGCATTCCCGCTTCCAGAATATATTGATTCGGAAGTGAAGAACAATTACAGGTAATGTCAGCAGCCAAATTCGAAGGTACCCCGTCCGACGCGGTAATGATATAGCCCCCCGTTCCCGCTGTGATAGATGTCCGCCCCTGAGAAAACACTCCCTGTCCGATTGCTCCACATTGCTGATCTCCTCCAGCTGAAATGACAGGCGTTCCTGGAAACAGTCCTGTCCTCTCAGCGGCGTCCTTCGTCAGCACTCCGAAAATCGTCCCAGGCTCCGTAAGTTCACACAGTTTTTCTCGCTCAACCGCAAACAGCTCCAGCAGCTGATCGTCCCATCTCCTATTCCGAAGATCCATCAGCAGCGTCCTGCTCCCATAAGTATAATCCGTTTTGCACTCCCCCGTCAAAAGGTATAAAAGATAATCCGAGATCACCAGAAATTTGTGTGTCCGCTCATAAATCCCAGGCTGATTTTCCCGAATCCACGTCATTTTTGAAGCGGCAAACACCGGGTTGATTCTGGAACCGCAACGGGAAAAGACCCACTCATTTTCCTGTTCCAGTCGGCTGCAAATCTCCGTTGTCCGCTTGTCCTGCCACATAATCGCCGGTTGCAGCGGATGCATTTTTTCATCTGCCGCAATCACAGAGGATCTCTGCGCCGTCATGGAAACCGCATCAATTGTCCATCCATTGGCTTTTGCCCTCTCCGCAGCACTTCTCAAAATTTGCCACATGGCATTTTCCCACTCAGCGACATCCTGCTGCACCTGTCCCCCCGGCAGATACTTCGCACAATAGGGACTTGCCTCCTCCAAAAGCTTTGTCCCGCCGCAGTTATATAAAATTCCCCTCATACTCGATGTTCCAACGTCCAAAACAAGTATCTTCATTTCTTCTCCAACATCTCCTGCTTCCGTCAATCTTCATAAATCGTGTAGAGAGCCACTTCGTTAATCTCTCTATTTGTGGATATCAGCTTGTCATACCCGTCCTTTTGAAAATGGTACACATTAGCGGAGCCGCAGTCCCGGTCAATATAGTCCATTTTGTAGGTTTTCTCCTGCTGATCATAGGTAAATACCATCAAATCTCTTTCCCCTTTCCGATGGCCCGTAATCAGCGCCGGCCTGCCACACAGCATACCGCCGTAAATAGCGTGAAGAAATTTCCGGCTCTCCCCAAATTCGTATTCCAGCTGGAATTTTTCGTCTTTTTTCTTATAAAAGCGAACCTTATCTCCATGAAACGCTGCAATCACCGCCAATTCTTTTTCTCCGTCTCCGTCAAAATCCACCAGTACCGCGTCGCTGGCCGCATCGTCAATCAGTTTTTCGATATTCCAGGACTCTCCCGCTTCTTTTGGCGGATAAAACTGATATACACCTCCGTCGCAGGAAATTACGCTTGTCATAACATCCTTCTCTTCCACCCGATAATAACCATGGTTTTTCAACATTCCATCCATTAATACCTCCAACTGCAGCTGATGTTTGTCATCAAACCCACTTAGATTTTCTGGCAGCACTGCTGAGTACACTTTACCTGGGAACCTCCAGTCATCCTTGTATTCATGATCCGATTTCAGCACGCAGGCAATCAAATAACGCACACCGTTTCTAGTCAAAATATCAAACCGGTGTACAAACGGAAGCTCAACCAGGGTCTGTACTTCCCAATCCCCTTTCTCCTTCGGCGTTACAATTACAATTTTCGCCTCTCTAGAATCATTAGGGGAATAAAATTTCTGCGTTGCCAGAAACTGTCCGTCCGTTCCCGGAACCTGAACCATGGTCATGACTCCGCCCGGCTCCTCCCACACCACATCCTCCTGATTTCCATCCTCATCAAACAGCAGACACCGGTCCACTTTCTCCGCCGCCACCAGCAGATGACGATTCCCATGATATTCCAGCGGTGCAATCGAATAGCACTTTGTCAGATTGGAAATCACCTTTTTTTCGACTCTCATAAGATACCCTCCTGTTGATTTAAAATTGTAGACATTTTATCGTAAGCTTTTTTCAGCTCCTCTCTCCAGTTTTGCTGCCCCATATACCAGAATTCCGCCACATATCTGCGCACACCCATCTCCCAGGCCTTGCGGATTGCCGCCTCAAAATCCACCTGTCCCTCTCCGTAGGGCACTTCCCTGAACTTACCCGGAAACGTCTCCTTCAAATGCATCGAGATGATATTTCCCTCCCCCAGCTGCAGATCCTCCAGTACATCCATTTTATACAGCTTGGCCGCATTAGTGATATTTCCGATATCCGGATAAATTTTCAGATAATTCGACCGACAGAGCACCACATATTTCATCGCCTTCTCCACCGTGTTCATAAAATCATTTTCCATGGTTTCCAGCCCCAGCTGCACTCCTACCTTTTCCGCAAAAGCTACAACTTTTTTCAGGTTAGCTAAATATCTTTTTTTAGTGCTCTCATCCGATGGCTCATAATAGACGTCGTATCCCGGAATCATCACCACCCGCACGCCGATATCCGAAGCCATCTGTATTGATTTTTCCGCAATCTCAACACCCCGACACGCCACCTTATCATCCGGATTTCCTAGAGAATACTTTGTTAGCGCACTCACGCACATCGTCCTTACTGGAATGTTGCAGTCGTACATATCCCGAATTAGTGAAAATTTTTCCTCCCGTCCCATATCGACGCGCGAAATCTTTTCCTCCGTCGCGTCAATACTCATTTCCACATAGTCAAACCCCGCTTCTTTCGCCGCAGTCAGTTTTTCTTTCCAGGTCAAAGCGGAAGGCATCGCCTTTTCATACAGGCCTAGTTCATATGCTTTCATCTCTGCTTTTCTCCCTCCATCACACAAAACAATTTTTATTTTATTCTTATCTTACATTAACTTTTTATCTTTTTCAATCTATTTTTCTTTCTTTTCATATTTTTTCTTTCTTTATTTAACATTATACTTTCTTTTTAATTGTTTTTTAATATAATAAAAGAAATACAAAAAGAGCGGCAGTATCTATCCTCCGCTGTTTCGCAAAAACCGGGGAATCCTGCCGCTTTTTTCATCGCTATAGAGCGCTTTCTATCATGTTATGGAGTAAAAAGTATGGAAAAGACAATTAAAGTTATTTATTGTGAAGATAAGTTATCGAAAACAAGAATAGAACTCTAATTCAAATTGACTGACTAACACGGGGCCGTCGCACTAATCAATTAGTACGCAACTCCTTTTCCGTAAAAAAATAACTGCCAGACCTCGAAAGATTCCGGCAGTTGGTGTAAGACTAATGTATGACCAAACACATTAGCTTACAGAAAGATTATAGTCTAGACCAGAGCGGATATCCATTAAAATACCGCTAAATATCGAAACAATCATCCCCGTAGAAATTCTATGCGGTTACTAAGTCAGTCTATGGAGGCAATAGATATGAAGATTGTGTATAGGGATATGGTAAAGATGAAATATGTAAAAGCTGCATAGAAAACTTTATGTCTTGAAGAAAAGAGAAAATGTAGTCTTTGTCCATGGAACAGAAAAAGCACTTCAAAAAGCATCGAAACATTGGAAGATTACCTATCTAGAATGAAAATATACACCTCTGCGTGGAACGAAACAGCTATTCCAAAATGGACCATGATGTGACCTTTATGCGTATGAAAGAAGATGCCATGGGAAACGGACAGTTAAAACCGGCTTATAATCTTCAGCACAGAGTAGATTCAGAATATATTACATAGCTTACTATGGAACCTCAGCCTACAGATACAACGGACCTGATTCCATTTTGATGACGTATAATTAATTTCGCAAATTCAATTTTATAAAAATAGACATGTTCTATAGCCGTTTGGTAGAATTAAGTTACCGCACAAAAATCTCACAAAGGAGGCTATAAAACATGTCTGATAACATTATACAACTCAACAAGGATTTAATAAAGCACGATTTACGAGATTTAGTCCGCTCCAGTGTTGAGGAAGCTCTCAATGCCCTGCTTGATCATGAAGCAGAAGAATTAGTAAATACTGAGAAGAATGAGCGTTCTGGTAATCGTAAGGGGTATCATTCCGGCCATTACAACCGTAACTTCCAGACCACTGCTGGGGATGTCACCCTAAAAATTCCTAAACTAAAAGGTGTTCAGTTTGAAACTGCTATTATCGAATGGTATCGCCGCAGAGAATGCTCTGTTGAAGAAGCCCTTATCGAGATGTACCTTGCCGGTGTTTCTGTTCGCTGTGGGGAACCAAAGTGTCTCCCGGAACCATCAGTAACCTTGACAAAAAGGCCTATAAACACATTGAAACTTGGCGTACAAGACCTCTGACAGGGGAATATCCCTATGTTTATGTGGATGGTGTATACCTGAAACGCAGCTGGGGCGGTGAGGTTCAAAACGTCTCCATCCTTGTTGCAATCGGCGTTAATCAGGACGGTTGCCGTGAAATTATTGGCGCAGCCGAGGGCATGAAGGAAGATAAAAAGAGTTGGCGTTCCTTCTTTATCTGGCTCAAAGAGCGTGGTTTAAATGGTGTACGCCTCATCATAGGTGATAAATGCCCTGGTATGCTTGAAACAATACCCGAAGTGTTTCCTGATGAAAAATATCAGCGTTGTACTGTACATTTCTACCGCAACATCTTCTCTGCAACACCACGCAAATGTATGAAGGAAGCAGCCATGATGTTAAAGGCAATTCATTCACAGGAATGTAAATCAGCTGCCCGTGAAAAAGCTGCTCAGGCAGCCCAAAAACTCAGTGAAAGGAAGCTTTCCGCCGCTGCCAAGAAACTGGAAGACGGTATTGATGAAACACTTACATATATGGATTTCCCCAGCCAGCACTGGAGTCGAATCCGTACCAATAATACAATTGAGCGTCTCAACCGTGAAATCAAGAGACGAACAAAAGCGATCGGTGCCTTCCCGGATGGGCAGAGTGCTTTAATGCTCGTATGTGCCAGACTCCGTCATGTAGCAGGCACCCAGTGGGGTGTAAAACGCTATATGAATATGGATCATCTGTATGAAATGGATATCCAGGAAGGGTCTGATATCGTAGCCGGATAAATCCCGGCAACCAGACGGTAAAAATTAATTTGCGAAAAAATAATTGACACTATCAACTCATTCAATGGCCAGGCAAGCTTCAATTCCTGTGCTCTATGTTAAACCTTAACAATTGCTTTCTTAGAAACACCAATACTTTGGATGATGTTTCGCTGGGATAATCCTAGTGCTGTGAGCCTTAGGATTTCACGATATTTTGTCATAGTCGTGGCCTCCTTACAATGAATTTACATTTTTAATGCATACCATCATTATAAGGAATTTAAGCGATGATTTCTGTCTCCGGAAATATGATTTCCTTTTGACCAAAAAGGTGATGTCCAAACACCTGACAGATGTACCCCGGGGTGTTTACATTATCTTTGAAGGCGATGCTGTCCCAAAAACTCCTAGGTGATATATCCACAGGTCAGTTCAATCCTTCAAATCATCAAACCAGAAACTCTATGGGATTTCACCCCCTTATATTATTGCAATTTTCATTCCACAATTCTGTAAATTCATGCTCATACATTTTAAATAATGGTGTGTCTTTTCCATTAATTTTGAGTAATGGATCATCTTGTGAATTATATGTATACATATATGGTGTTACCATCATTTTATTATCGACTCTATCAATATGGCTCAATATCATCCCTTTAGTAACCTTTACATATTGTAATTTTCCTTTATAGTTATTCTTCTCCGCCTTTTTTTGCAATGAAATATATAATTGTTCATTGGTCCTTATGTCACTTCTTATACTTTCATAACTATGATTTTTTATATTTGTATCAACAATAGCTTCTAAATTTTTATGATTTTCATCCATAAATAGAATACGTATATTTATTCCCTTTTTCAGTAAATATTCCAAAGTATTTTCATAGCTATGAGCCAATATAATCAAACCTAAACAATAGCCCATTATATCTACATTTCGTTTGGCACTTTTAAGAAAATTAATTTGTTCTTCCTGGGGCACTTTTCCAGTCGTAGAATAAAAATCAGTCAACCCAGCTTCTTTACTATGCTTAATCAGTGGATTAAAATTCACCAATGTATTAATCATTTTTTCAGTTGGCTCTCCGCCAAGCACTCCCCATATAACATTTACAACAACTAATGTTAAGAGAATAAATGAAATGTTTAACAATACTTCGTAAAAAAACTCCCTATTGGTTACTTTACCTTTATTAAAATATGCTATTGCTAATAACAATCCTCCTATAATTGCTATTATAATATTTTGGTGCAATTTATTTTTGTTATATTCATCCATTTCCAATCCCCCTATTCTTTTTTAATGACAAACAATAAGGTAATTCCATATCAGAATCACCCTCCCTTCAAATCAAACCAGTTCCCGCCCGTCCACTATTACTTCAATGGTCATCCTCTAACATGCAGAAAACATCAAACTCCAGACCATCCCGATTACGGTTTAAGAAATTACCGACAGCTAATTCGGTCTGCTCCTCCAGTACAGCCCCATCCTCTATCAAATTATTTTCGTTATGATATGGCGAACAGCCCGCAAGCATAAATACAAATAAAAATATAACGCCCTTCTTCATTTCCTTGCCTTTCCAACAATACACAAAAAGTAGGTGTACTACTCCTGTCTATCAGGTTAGATAAAGATGACTGGCTTATATCCGTTTTTTCGATAAAGCATACATAGACATCTCCTTCTTCTCACAGAGAACTTTTATACGATTTACAATATACTCCTCTTCTAACAAGCTACTTACACCTCATTTCAGTTTCAGCAACAGCCGGACTGAAACTCAGACGATACCAGTACTGACTGATAAATTCCTGTACCTCATACTCTTTTGGCTCCGGTCCGAATGTGATCTTACACACAGAACATCCTCTGCTGTCCGTTCTCTCACACAGGCCAATCCAAAAGGGGTCCTGAAAAAACACCTTCACTGTTATCGAAATCCTGTCCATAATCGTTCCTCCTTGAAATGTTTTTATGGACTGTGAGGGTTATCCATCCGAATACCACTGCACATGTCCTGCAAAGAAGGGACGACCTAAGGAGGAAGGTTACTTACAGACCGGAATATCTGCACATCCGGTCTGCGCCCGGACTACCTACCGGGTCTGTATGGCCCTGCCGCACGTTGTGTTTTTATCTTTGTATATATATTATAGCGCATTTGAGGAGAATGTTCTACCCTGCCAGCTGCCATCTTTCTGTTTTGTGATATGTAAAAAGGCTCCCGGGTCGATTTCCCCGGAAGCCCATCTCTTTATTTTCCCACAGCCCTTTTCATCTCTGCTGCCACTTTATTCCTCAGTCTGTAAAGATACTCCGCATCCTGCGGATAGTTCTCAAACGTGATCTTTCCTTCTACACCCTCATATATAATTTCCACTACCCTCTCCCTGCCAACTCTTTTTTCCAGTTCCTCCAAAGCACGCATATCGTCAAGTCCCTCCCGCTGTACCTCTGCCCGGATGGAAGACCATGGTTCCCCGTCCGCGCCGGGATACACCAGAAATGGGTCTCCGGATGGAAACGCAAAACCTGCATGCGTGTCAAAAAAGGGATCGATATGCTCTATGGAAAACATAGAATTATAAAAGTTATATCCCCAGTGCAAAAAACCCTCTATCCTATACAGATACATCAGCACACCCATAATCCGGTTTCTGGCACTTGGCATGGCAAAAAAGCGGTTTGGCACTTTATTATTCTGCGCACAGCAGTAATATACCCAGAGGTGCTCCACCCCGTGATCTATAAAAGCCTGGATATGGTCATTGGAGGGAATTGGATTTTCCACGATCCCTTTTTCATAGAACACGTAATCACTCAGGGCATCCATCACCTTCCACCCTTTCAACAGGTCCTCCACTGCTGCCTTAGCCTGTATATAACTGTCCAGATTCTCCCTTGACGGTTCGTCAGAGATATGAAAATAAACATGCTCTCTGTCAAACCCAAACGCTTCCAGATTCTCCTGAAGCGCCGGAAGAAAGGCTTCCAGAAATCTTCTGTATTCTCTGCTCACAGCCGGTACATGCCACCCGAATTTCTGTGTCTTAAGGCCATTCTCTGTGACATATATCTTCGGCGTCGCCTTTGCCCCCCACTGGGTGAAGAGATGGGCAATCTCAAGATTCTCAATCCCTGACCGTCTGCAGATATCACACCACCTTTTCAGCTTTGTAAAATCAAAAAGATAACCGTCCTCTTTCAATTCTGCCTCAACCAATTGAACCGTTGTGCGCTCTCCTCCAATCGCAGTGTCCAGGGGCGGTGTAAACACAGGCGTCAAGATCATATTGACCCCCAGCTCTCTCCCTGCAAGGGCAATCTGCTTTTCTATGACTTTCCAGTGCATTTCGCTGAATACTTCCGTCCGATAGAAATCTGCCAGGCAGTCAGCATGAAACCACTCTGTATGTATGAGAGACTGCGGTCTCCACTGCGCCTCCGCCACTTCCAGCTCAAAAGGAAACACCGCTCTTTCACATTCCATGTGTTCCGGCTTTTTAAGTGTACCATCTCCCATGTATACTTCCGGCAGCATGGTCAGCTCAACCGCCGCCTGATATACCCCGGCATCCAGCGTTTTTGTATCCGGAAAATCAATCCACAATGCCCGAAACTGCCCGGGCATTGGCGTGATAATATTCTCTTTTTTGGGTTTCAGCAGGTCCGGAAACAGCCCCGGCCGGGTTGTCAGATAATTCTCATCCGTAACCTCATAACAGGGAAAGGCGGATGGTACCAACTCCACATCACGGAAACGCGCGCTAGCCGGTATTCCTGTCACTTTACATTGAAAACGGTATTTATATGGAAGGTTCTCCCCACCGCATTTTCTCCTGTAGGCAATCTGTACCGCAGGCACTTCTCCTCTCAGAATTGAGATTCTGTGTGCCTCGCCCATTGCCTTTGGCTCAGTATCCGGAAATATTTTTTCCAGACTGCCGGTCAAATAAAATTCAAACTCTGGCATACTTCTCCTTTCAAAATGGCATTCGCATAATCAGAATGGTGTCCCGTCCAAATCGTACGGTGTGATCTGGTACACGTAATAATAATATCATTTCCCACAATTGATTGTCTACACCCCCTTGATTCTATTGGGTTTTATGCCTTTGTGACACCAATAAAACAGAATTTGACACCAATCTGACACCATTATCCCGTTATCGTTGAAAGTTCTATGACTTTGCCTTTTTGTTTTCTTCTGGCTTCGTAACGCTCATTAGCGATTTGCATGTCCATGTCATCCATTTTTTTCATTTCATTTTCTAGTAGTTCAATTTTGTCAATTTCCATTTGTGGTAAAACATGAGCGTATAAATCCATTGTCATCTGTAAAGTAGCGTGTCCCCAAATTTTTTGCAACACTTTAGGTTTCATGCCACTTTCTATACATCTTGTGACGAATGTATGCCTAAAGCAATGTGGTGTGATACGTTCAAATTCATCAAAAATATCACGAACGGAATTAATCTCATCAATGATCCGGTCTATGGCATCAATAAAAGTTTGTTCAATAACAGGTGTATTAAACTTTGTTGTAAACAAAAAATCTTTAAACGAGACTATGAAGAAAAGTCTCAAAATAGGAGCAACGGATCCTGACCGTTGCTCCACTATCCTTAACATATTCAAAACCTTTACAATACCCTAACTGTCCAACTATTCTTCCCTCTTTATTCCGTAAAACGAAATACAGGCGCTTTACTGCGAAACGGCAGCCCATACCCGCCTTTCGGCAGGAGCCATGCGTGTTCGTGTGTGATTGTGACTTTGTTTTCAATCTGTCCATCTGTAATGATGAGTATCGGCCCATCTTTTGGAAAATCAGGAGCATTTTCCAATAAGCTGATACCCGGCTGCAATATAGTCCCGCCTCTGCCTTTCACCTGGATCCGCCCGGCAATATCTTCTGGTGACAGATAACCGGCATCATAGGCAGCGGCATCGCAGAAGACTACTCTTGCGAAGGGAACATCATGAGCAGCCGAATAACTCGCGATCGATCCCAATGCCATCCCGATCTGTTTTGCGGACATAGAACCGGAAGTATCAACTACCACTCCGAAGGTACGGCTGTCAGTGGGAATATCATGCGTCTGATAACGCGGCCTCGGGATAGCAGGAGTGGATGCCTGGCGTCTGCTTGGTCTTGCATACGTGCGGTACTTTTCCAGAGGCGCAAAATATACCTGAAACCAGTTAGCCAGTTCCACATCCCACGGGATTGACGGCATGGATAATGCACGTATTTCTTCGATCAGACCTGCCGGGATAAATCCGCGGTTATGTTCTTCCTGATAAGTAAGACCTTGTTGGAGGGCACTCCTGCAGAATTCATCCAGATCCATAGAGGATGTATCACTGGGTTTAGCGCGGCTGCTTCCGATCATATCGCCTTTGCCGTATCCTCTGAAGGTGTTCAGCTTTGTATATTTTTTCATATCCCTTACGATCATGTCATAGACAGTCTCTGCAGATAGTCCATTTAAGGATTCATCATATAACAATCCATCCGCGGGCATGGAACCGATCTGCATATCATGCAGCCATCCATTGATGACAAAATCACAGGCAACATTCCAAAGGTAGGGATTCCGTCCCTGGCAGCGGCTATGATGCTGCAGTCCGGCATGGAGATACTCATGGGCCAGAATAAATTTCCATTCGTCTGTTGAAAAGTGCATGGTAGGATTCACGTACAGTTCCCCCAGGGATACGTCAATGGCGGCTATCTGTATTTCATTTTTCTGGCAGTAACGGTAATCTTCTATGATCTTAAAGTGTGCCGCAATCCCGCCCAGAAGGGGATAATGATCCACAAACCATTTTGCCGCAGTCATGGCATGGGAAGATGCTCCCGGGTCCAGGATCGTATGACCGCCGGCACTGCTGACTGCTTTTGATACAGACCGTGCTAACTCATAGGCAAAGGCCGCCGCAAATCCATTATATTCATTTTTACTTTTGTCATATGTAACAGGACGTTCCAGACCGACCATATCCATCTTTCCCAAGGAAGCCGTACTATAAATGTTCTTCCTTGAAACAGGATCATTTTCTAATAAATACTGATATATTTTAATCTCTTCGTTCAACCCGCTGGGAAAATGTGCAAGAGGGTCGGCATGGATGGGCGAACTGAATTTGATATCATATAAAAATTTTGTCACATAGATATCACAGGCCATATTCCATAGCTCAGGGATGCATTCCACTTTCCTGATCTTAGTCCCGTCAGGCTGGATCATATCAAATCCAGGCATGTGCTCCGCATCAAAATGACCGAACGCCGGGTGGAGGATACAGTGAGCGATGGCGTATGCCCATCCTCTTGGCGGCAGATACTCCTTTTCATTTACATAAATCCTTTCTTGTGAATCAACGCAGCAATAAGAGCCTTTACCTAAAAAGGGGCTTTTTATATATTGGATCCTGTAACTCAATGTGCCAAAGAGGGTATGATCTCTGATGATCCTGATACCGGCTTCTAAATTTTCAAGATTTATTTCTTTTTGTGATCTTTTCTTTTTCTTCTTTGGATCAGACATTTATTATCACCCCCGCTCCCGCTATTTATCCACGATAAGTCTTGGCAGGTCTCTTATGACCTCGATCATGAACCATTCTGGAAGAACTTTTCCTTCGTCAGCGGATACGACCATCTGAGCGATCTCATGGTTGAGCAACGAGAGTTCTTTTATGAGCGCCTTTGCCCTGTGGGCAAAATACTGTTTTTCTTTTCCCAGATTCTGCTTATTGGCGGGAAGCTCATGAAGCAGTTTTGCACGAAAAGACTGTGCAAGGAAATATAATACATCCCGTTCCTCCGGTTTGGAAGGCCATTTGGCTTCCCCTTTGATGATATCCATAAGAAGATGCTGATTTCCCAACTGTTTCGTAAATGCGAGAAACATTCCTGCGTGACTTGCTGAAATACATCCATATGTGATCATGCGGAGCATATTTTCCGGTATTGCTTTTTTTCCTGCATCATATTCTTTTAACGCATCACTCAGCATGTGCCAGGAACGGGGTGTAGAATACGGTTCTTCCGTTTTAGGAGGTTCGGAAAACAAATGATCCGGTCTTTGAGCAAGGTAATCCGTTACCCAGGGATGGATCCCGTTTGTATACGCCCAGGTCAGCCATTGTGCGGGGTCCGCTTTTAACTGTACATGGAACATTCTGTTGATGAGTGCAGAAGACACCGTCTTCACAATGGCAGAGTCCTGTGTGCGGTTTCCGGCTCCGATCACAATGCTGCCTTCAGGAAGATGATATTCTCCGATCCTCTTTTCATGGATCAGGCTGTAAAATGCTTTCTGCACTTCCTGAGAGCAGGCGTTTAGTTCATCCAGAAAAAGTACATAAGGTTCTTTTCTGGCGATCATTTTAGGAGGAAGAAAAGTGCTCACGTCTTCCTGGATCTGTGGGATACCAATGATATCTTCCGGCGCAAGCTGGCTTCCCAGTAATGAAACACATGTAAGGCCTACTTCTTCAGCAAATTGTTGTACCAAAGCTGACTTGCCGATGCCGGGTGCGCCCCAGATAAAGACAGGCCTTACAGGTGCTATATTTAATAATATCTCTGATAAGTCACTCTGCGTGACTGTGATCGGTAAATTCATAAATATGTCCTTTCCAAAGGAGTCATTCACATATGGAAGAGGACTCCCTGTTACGCAGAAATTTTACTGCGCTGTGTTTCGTTGTATTGTTTCTTTTTGTTGACAGACCTGGCTCTTGCCCTCGGTTCATATTTCCCGCAGTGCTGACAGTAGGTCTTATGGCAGGCCTCCCTGCCCTTTTTACACTGTCCTAAAGCAATATAATATTTGCATGGCATTTCTCTGTATTTTGCCATTCTTATCACCTCTTCTCTTGTCATTCACTGCCTGCTTTATAGCAGTACAATGGCCGGATCAGTTTCTCTATCCGTACCGTGTCTGTGACTCGTTCCGTGATCTCATCCATTCCCCTGTAAGCAAATGGCGCTTCGTCAAGCGTCCCTTTATCTATGCAGGTACAGTAAATACCTTTCATTTCGGATTTAAACTGTGAGACTGTGAAACGCTGCTTTACATCTTCCCTCTTCATAATGCGCCCTGCACCATGCGGTGCGGAGTCATTCCAGTCTGCATTCCCCAGTCCTGTTCCCAAAAGGATCCCATCCCGCATATTGACAGGGATCACGACTTTCTCTCCACTCTTTGCGGATACTGCACCTTTTCTCAAGATCCTTTCCCCGCCGGATATGTCAATATAGTTATGAACGGATGACCATGTTTCCAGCACTTTCCATTTCATTCCTTTGACCAGTTCATCCAGGATCGCCGCCCGGTTAAGCTCTGCAAACTGTACTGCAACTGACAAATCACCGATATATTCCTCCATAAGGGTGTCTTCCAGCCATGTCAGCTCATACGGAACCTGCAGCCCTCTTTCTTTCAATTGTTCCTGTCCCGTCCTCAGATAGTGCTCTGTGATCTCCTGCCCCAGGTGCCGGCTGCCGGAATGGATGATAACGTAGAGACCGTCCTCTTCGTCTTTGTCAAGCTCTATGAAATGGTTTCCGCCGCCCAGGGTTCCCAGACTATGGACCGCTTTCTTTTCATTTACATGATGCCTGCATCTCAATTCCCCGAGTGTGAGCATCTCGTGGAATCTATGAAGCTTTTTCCTGATATGGAATCCTGCAGGGACATTCTCCCGGATGACCTTATCCAGTCTTTGGAATTCCACCTTTTTTTGTTTCAGCCTGGCAATGGTGATACCGCATCCCATATCGATCCCAACAACACTGGGGAGCACCCTTTTTGCTATGGTAGATGTAAAACCAATGGTCCCTGCTTTTCCCGGATGTACATCCGGCATAACCCTGACCCGGCATTCTTTGAACGCTTCATTGTCACAAAGCATCTGTATCTGCGCCAGAGCATAGTCTTCTATTGTATCTGTGAATATTTTTGCAGAAGTATAGACTCCGCTTACTGTTTTCATAAAAATCCTTTCTCTTATGCTCCTTGTATTTAGGCATACAAAAAGCACCTCAAAACAGAGATGCCGGATGATCTTCTTTATGAAACACTGAAACAGAACCAGAAATATCAAATGATAGATGATATTTTAGATTTTTTGAATTATGCTTCAGAATCCGTCACAAGGACAATCCGCTCTCTGTAGTTTACTGTTGATATTGTTGTAGTTAAGTTTTTCTGTGTCATGGTTGTCCTCCTTTCTTATTTTCAAGTCAACTGGTTTCTAAGTGGCTGTACTTTGCCATAAACATAATATATCTGTCAGAATTGTTTCTGTCAATAGTATCTATAAAAAATTTTACAATTTTAGGCAAATATATAATAATTCAAATAAGGCTTTGAATAAAGTAGAAGCCCCAGCATGTGCCAGGGCTTATCCATATGAATATTTAGGTGTAAAAAAATATCAATCTACAAAGGTAATAACTCGGCAACCTTCCATCTCCCAGCATATATAATATTGCCTGATACAACACATTATTTTCTGTGTTTTCTGATTTCTTTTCCCTTGTCTGTATTATAACATACAAGAGTTCCAAAACATACCATTCAAAATAATACACATGCAGTGTATGTAATTGTCTGTGGACCATAATAGTAGTCCATATGGTTATCACGGCATACTTGGGTCACAAATAATCCATAAGCTTCCATGGAGGAACATGCCTTTCGCGGAAAACGGCATGGCCCCGGATAGGCGCAGTGCACGCATATCCTACATCCTCCTGCCCCAAGACAAAGAGCCTCTGGATAAACTGATTTGATTTTCTCTATAAACTTCAGAAAGCAGACCTTATGCTCCTCTTCCGTTTTCATATAAGCCTTGTAATCTATAGACCGGGATAAAATGCCCACTGTCTGAAGCAGGATTCCATACTCATATTGTTCCATCTGCCCCCCGCATTCCTCCAGAGTCCCGCATGCAGGCGGACAGGTCCAATTATGTCCGTACGCATGGCATTTATCTGACGAACAAGTCTCACGAACCCAATTTTCAGTTTTTAATGTTTTTGGATCCAGTGGGCCCGCATGGGAAAAACCAATCTCTTTTGCCAACCGAACCCAGTCCTCTACATTTCTTTTCTTATCAACCATAATACATTTCCGTGTACGTCTTTGGATCATGACAAGGAAGAATTCCTGCAAACTCCAGCTTTTTCACCTTTTCCAAAGACTGGTACCAAGCTGCAACATCTGGCGTGCTTCCTCCCGGTAGTTCCATATCCAGGTTTCTGTCACACATGATCCAATCACCTGGCAGCATATAGACACCCTTTTCAGTATCCACCAGTACAGACTGGCTTCCGATGGTATGCCCGGGTGTCATTATGACTCGAATACCTGGAAGTATTTCCACATCTCCATTTACAGCCTGAAAGCGCATAATCGAGTGCAGCCACTCTGGGCCATTGCTCTCCTCCATAAACCCATAAGATTTTCTTCCAATTTTCATAGGGTTGATAGCAGCTGCCATCTCCGCCGCCTGTGCAATCAATGTGGCATTTGGAAAACTGTTCGTATTCCATGCATGATCCCAATGAAGATGTGTATAGATGATCATGGATACTTCTGCCGGATCAACACCATGTTTCCGCACTTCCTCCACCATATCAATATCTTCATCCGGGGTTCGCAAGGGGTATCCCTTTTCTCTGACTTCTGAAAGACTTGGAGCTCCACTGTCTACCATAATCAACTTTCCCTTGGCGTCCTTCAGTAAAAATGCACCATATGCAAAAGAAACGTCTTCACCTACTGGCTGGCGATATACTACATCATGGATGTCCATAATTCTGGTCCCCTGATTAATCGGGTAAATTTTATAATTCATATTGTACTCCTTATCTGCTGCCGTAAACATCTACCATATATGTATCTGGATTATGGACCATCAAAATTTGGGCATTGTTCTCCTTTACATAATTCAGCACCTTATCTCTGGAGTGATACCATTCATCCAGGCTGGTAAAGTTTCCATTCATTCTTCCCTCTTCATATTGTTCAACTGTATAAAACAAATCTCCGCACATAATGTATTTTCCTGTTTCAGTATCGGCAATTACGGACATACTTCCTGGTGTATGTCCCGGCGTAAACATCACCTCTATACCATCGACCAGACCTTTTTTATCACCTTCTATTGTCTGTATCTGTCCCCATGCTTTTGCCCATGCAGGCAGTCCGGGAAGTTTAAATTTTTGATACGATTTGGCTTCAATGGGATTCGGTGTTACCGCATGCTGAAGCTCTATCTTTTGTACATACATCACTGCATTTGGAAACAGCTCCAGGTTAAAGCAATGATCCTGATGTAAATGTGTAAAGAAGATATGTTTTACTTTCTGTGGTTCCAACCCCTTTGCATCCATCACGCTCTTCAAGTTCGGTGCTCCATCGATTCTACGAAACGGATAATTATATTTTGTTATATCCTCCTGTGATGCAAGTCCGGTATCTACCATAACCAAATCCCCTGTCTCATTATCCTCCAGACAAAAACATCCATAAATAAACATCACTGGAGCACCCTTGTAATCCTTATAATAAAAAGCAGCAGCAGCCTCAGGCATGGGCTCACAAAGTGCAAGTGGATAAATTGTATATTTCTTCATATTCTTACCTCTTTCCTATTTAAAATACTTTTAATTAAATTATAAAAAGTATCTGCTGCATTGTCTAATTTGTTATATTTATCTGAATATCAAAGAGAGTTATATATGGTGATCAAATTTCCCACTGGACCATTTCTGAATCAGAAACTTAATCGTATTCTCCTCATCAATATTTTCCAACCGGGTCATAAGCCGTACTGCATCTCTTTCTGCCAGTCTGGACATCGCAAGACGTAGGAATTTTTCTTTAACCATCTGAGTGCTCATTGGATTTTTCGGTGAGCCGGGCGCCTCACTGCAGAAAACTTCACAGGTGCTTGTATCCGTAAACTCTATATATAATCTTGCCTGTTCATCTGTCATCTGTAAGTCCTGAACCAATTCTACTTCAAGTCCACCGTTTGCGTATTCACGCGGATAAAAATGTGTACCCAGTTCTCGATAAATATATTCAGGGGTCAGAACCGCCATTTGTATAAGATACTTCAGGGAAACCGCTGCCGCCTCAACAACCTGCGGATCCGGCTCTCTTCCCAGCAAATATACATCAGGGGAAACAAATGCTGTAAGCTTTGCAGGCTGTCTCCCACACTCTCTAATAATCCTGTTGAGTTGCTCACAACAATCAATCACCGCGAAGGCAATAAATCCATATTGATATGGTTTGCAGGATGTACTCTCACATACATATACTTCTCCCAGCCCTGCCAACGCTTCTTCCACATTTGGGGTATGCGCAAGCTGCCGGATCAAACCATTTTCCCCGGTTAATGCACTTGGGCTGCAGTTAAATCCATTTGCTGTCAATGCTGCAGCTGTATAACCAGATTCTGCAGCAATTGCATGTACTAACATTGCCGCATTTGATCCGTGGGTCCCCCTATTTCCGCATGCGCGTACAGCTGCCAAGGCTTGCGCCGTCTGCATCTGTTCCTTATTAAAACCAAACAAATAGCCACATGCTGAAGCCGCACCAATTCCTCCCGTGATGCCAGTCGGAAACCATCCCTTTTCAGCACCTGCCTTCTCCCCCAGCATACAGACTGCCATCCTGCATTCAACTTCCATTCCAACTTGAAACGCCTGTATTGCCTGTATGCCGCTTATCGGCATTCTTCTTGCCAAACCCAAGATTGCCGCTGCCACCGGACCTGCGGGATGCAGTGTTGTGCCATACTGGATATCATCATATGCCAAATCTGCCATAGACAACGCATCCACTGCCACACAGGAAGCAATGGACATCCGTTCTCTTCTCCCTATAGGATGATATCTTCCTGTTCCTCCGGCATCCTGATTGTAAAATCCCGCGAGTACATCTATGATATTCTTTTTTATTCCCCCCAATAAACATCCATAGATATTCAGAAACGCATCAATATAAAATCTCTTATGACCTTTTGATGGGACAGTAACCGCAAATTCTGCTATCCGTTCACCAAATAAAGTTAAGATATTCATTCTTCTTTTCCACTTTCATTGATATAACCAGCTACAATATACCGATAAATTTTTTCATACAACTTTCTCTGCTGCGGATATTGCTGAATCAGATGATTAACAAAATCCTCATATTGAAAGTGTAATTTTCTCTCTGCCATGAAGGACAGTACCGTCATATGTGTAAAGTCTGAATCCAGGATTGGATGGCTGACATACCCTTCCCCATACAATGATTCAAAACTATCCTCTGCACAAAACGCAATAAAATCGTCCAAATACTGATGTTTTTTTATTGCACTATAATAGTCCAGCATATTCATTTCCATCTGATAGTCCAGCATATAACCCTTTTCCCGACACAGACGATCACACAACTTCCTGAAATAATGCTGCCTGGACAAACCGAATAATTTTTCATGCTCCAAATCTTTCAGCATTAGACCACTCTTTTCAGATAACCTATGGTTCTGCGAAGTTACAAGTACAATATTTTCCCGATACAAGTTAATGTTGCCAATCGCGCGGCCCTCCAACGGCGGTGAGGTAATAACAAAATCCAACTGTCCGTTTTTCAGCATCTCTACCGTAGTCTCTGTGTCAGCACATACTGTTTCAATAGTGATTCCATCCGCTTGTAAAAAGTTATCCATAAACATTGTTGCGTAAAATAGTGAATTACCAAGGCATCCTAAACGAATACTGCGTTCCTCCACTTTCTGAAGACTCTTTTTCTTCTCCTCCAATTGGTCGAATGCATCTTTTACATGTTCAAAGTTCTCCAGCAGAGTCTCTCCCTCTGGTGTCAGGACCAGACGATTTTTCACCCGATAGAAAAGCGGCATACCTAACTCTTTTTCCATATTAGCCAATGACAAGCTGAGCGCCGGTTGTGAAATATACAGTTCCTTTGCTGCCCCACTTAGATTTGAATGCTTTACAATCATTAAAAAACGCTGAATCTGATTATAATCCATATGTCCCTTCTCTCCTATAACGATTTAAAAAATTTATTCCACTATTAAGGTTTTCTTTTTTTAATCATTTTACCACAGAAGTATACATGAATAATTAGTTTTTTAATATCTCTATAAATCTATCGCACTAGACACATTCTAATTTGTATGGCAATATATAAGAAGGGAAAAGGTTCTCCCGTTTTTCTTATCTATAAGCCATGCACTCCAGCCAAGCGTATGGCTTATTTATAATATTATTTTTCTATCCCCGCTATAAACATCAGCGGAATCGAGGCTACGCAGCAAACAGCCATCACTGCAAACCCCAAAGAGTAGGAACCGGACAGAACCTGCATTTTTCCTACGAAACTTGGACAAAAGGATGCTGTCAGACTTACCAGACTGACAATAGAATAATTCATAGAGAAGTATTCATTCCCATAAAATCTCCGAATCACACACGGAAGTGATGCCCCCTGAAAACCATATCCAAATAGAAGCAAACATGACGCAACAACCAAAAGCCATGTCGCATGACTGTTCAGCGCAAACACTGCCAGAGATGCGGATACTGCATAAATAAGGCAAATAACCCGAAGCACAAACCTGATACTAAACTTATCAAACATCCGCCCGGCCAAAGGTCTCGCAACTCCGTTACATAAACTCATAGCGCTTACAACATAAGCAGCCGTCACTGCTGACATCCCCATCTCACTTTGCAGAGCCGGAGCCACATGATTCAAATATCCAAGTGCAGACATGACCAAAAAATTCGCGCCCAGAAAATATACATAAAATTTTACAGAATGCAGCATTTCGCTGGTAGTATAATTTTTCATTTCCTGATCAGCAATTGTCGTCTGTATCTCCGGCAGTTCAACAAGTTCCGCTGTATTCGGTTCTTTCATAAAAAAGCTGCCAAGTAGAAATACTACAAAATCCAAAATTCCAAAAGTCAAGAACGTCGTCTTTGGTCCAAAAGAGACCAGAAGCCACTGGCATATGGGACTTAAAATACTAGTGGACAACGCATAACCCATCAGAAGAAGACCCGTGACCATCCCTTTCTTATCCGGGAACCATAGGGGAATTACAGATACAATAGTGTTATAGATCATACCGATACCAAGGCCTGCAAGCACACCATAGGTCACATAGAGCACCGAAATACTACTGGTAAAAGCAGTTGCCACAAGCCCTCCGCCAACCAATAAGGAGGCAATCATGGATATTTTAGAAAACCCGATTTTTTTCGCTAATATTCCTGCCAGGAGACTTCCTCCGGAAAAACCAACCATGAGAATCGTAAATGCCAGTGAAGTCTGCATTCTGGTCCATCCATAAGCATTTTCCAACGGACCGACAAATATTGACCATGCGTAGGCAATTCCCAATAGAAGCAAAATAACAAAATTCAGTACCAGATAAACATATCGTCTTGTAGATACATTTTTCATAAAATTTTCCCCTATTATATTGAGAAACGGCAGCAAGCTTGTTATCCTGCTGCCGCACCCTGTATATTATGAAGTTACTGTAAAAGACTAGATATTTAGAGTAGAGCCTTCTCCTTCCTTGAAATCAGTACGAAAACTATAATCTTTATATTTCTCTACCTCTATGATTCGATTTTTCAGTGCACCACTTACAGCTTTGTAGGCATCAGAACCCATCACATAGCGCTGGGGAGTATCCTCCCTGTCAAGCAGTTCTATTAACACGTTACCAATGGCATCCGGATCACCAAGCTGGTTAATCTTATGTGATCCAAGTTTCGGATCCCTTGTCCATGCAGTCTCTGCATAATCACTGATCTTATGCTCACTTCCCTTCAGGTTGTTCTCCTTATAAAAACTGGTCCTAAAAGCCCCCGGCTCCACGATCATAACCTTGATGCCAAGTGGACTTACCTCTTTATAAAGTCCCTCACTGATATACTCCAAAGCCGCCTTGCTTGCTGCATAATAGCCAGAGCCCACTGCAGAACGTACTGCTGCAATGGAAGTGATGTTAATTATCGCACCACTACGTCTTTCTCTCATTCCCGGAAGCACTTTTTTTATCAATTCCACAGGTCCGAATGTGTTGGTCTCAAACAGCTCATAGACAGCCTCCTTATCGCCCTCTTCCACAGATGAACGGTACCCATAGCCTGCATTATTGACCAAAACATCAATCTTACCAAATTTGGCAACCGCCGCATCAAATGCTGCATCAATGCTTTCCTGACTACACACATCCAATGCAATCCCCAAAGCAGTCTCCGGATATTTATCACAGATTTCTTTCATCTTTTCCGCGCTCCTCGCAGTAATGACCGCCTGCTCACCCTTCGCGAGCACAGCCTTTGCAATACCTGCTCCCATTCCGCTGGAGCATCCTGTGATCAACCATGTCCTCATATATCTTTTCCTCCTGACATATTATCTATCTGACAATTTTATCTCTGTTTGGAAATATCTTTATTCATAATATTTGCAATCATATTTTCCTGCTGGCCAATTTCAAATTCCGTCATAGCTTTCCATTTATGAATCTTTTGACATTTAGGACAAGGACGATCTTCATTCATTTTTTTTATTATCGCATCTGCCTCTTCCCTGGTTCTGCAGGTTAACGGTTCCTTATATCCACATTCCACGACCGTGCTGTACACGATTGCGCCCTCGTCGTGGAATTTTGGCCAGAAATAAGAGCACCTGGCATAAAACTCCATATTTTCTTTCATCACGCATGCCCTCCTCTGGCCCGAATCTCCTTGATACGCTCATTATACTTATCAAGGCCTAACTCTAATAATTTCTCTCTTGTCGGGATTCCATTTTCATCCCAGCCTACAAGCTTATAATAACGGTCAAGGAGTTTTTCGAAACGAACCGGATCAATTTTGGTCCCTGTTGTCCAATCTCCATCCCTTGCATCATGGCAATGGATGATCTGCATGTCATCCTTCTTGCATCTTCCCACTTCCAAAACATTGTAGCAGCGCTCCATGTTCCAGATCTTCTCTGCACGGGCAAACAGACTTTCATTATCGTATTCCACGCCAGTGACCGCAGTAAGAAGTTTCGCCATCATCTCCCAGTCACCTTTATATCCACGGTCTTCTCTCTTCGGAGCGAGCGTCTGAGGATAGACCGTATCACAAAATACTCCGGATCCTAAGATAATTCCGTACAACTCCATCGTTCGGGAGACATATTCTTTCTGTGCATAAGCCATGTCATGATAAGTTTCCTCGTCCATGGACTCTTTCCATGCCGGGTCCGGATCAATCGTTCCATCTGCACCATAATACTCCTTCGCCAACTCCGGCAGACGTAAAAATGGTTCTCTTCTTCCGCAAAAATCCGGATATTTGTGACCCTGATCAGACATGGGATCCCTTGTCCCTACTGCTGCCATCAGTGCACAGGATATCCAGTATGGATATTTCAGCGCAAACCAGCCGCCGGTTCCGAGAGAATGGTTACACATACCCTGTACTGCATGATCGCTGTACTTGCGATAGATGCCGCCCATCTCTTCGCCGCATCTGGCCATTCCTTCTGCCAATTGATTGCCGAATCCGCGTCTGTAGACATACATTTCAATAATACGAGGAAACAAGGTGGGATCGTCCACATCCCAATGCACGCCTGTCAATTTATCCATATCTACACCGGCACACTCCAGTTCAGTCAGCCACATGAACAAGGACACGACTTCCCAGGAATTCAAACCATAGTTGTTGATCATATAAGCACATTCTGCACCACGACGGAAATCCATGGGCCAACGGTAATTCCTTCCAAGCCCTTTTTCCAGCCATTCCAGTTCCATGGGGCAAAGGGCAGCCCATCCATAGACAAATTTCGCAACACATTTGGAACTATTGGTGGTATCACAGTTCGTCTGATAAGCGCCTTTTGAACCGCGTACAAAGGTATATCCGGCCAGATGGCATGGGATACCACAGCCAGCACAGGCATTTCCCTTCTGGGTAATATAAGAGGCCTCGCCTTTATCAAGAATCTCCTGCGTTATTATTTTTGCTCCTGTAGGAGCAGAACCGATACCCATCGTGCCGGGAAGCGGATCCCTCTGCTTCGGAATAGCTTTCAATCCAAAGCATTCCTCCCTAAGTTTCAGAATTGTATCCAGATCTTGTACCCGTGTTCCCTGATGCCCGTTAAATACAACTGCTTTAATCTTTTTGTCTCCAAATACCGCGCCAAAACCTGCCTGTGCTGCGGCGTTATCGCGGTCACTGAAAACACCTGCAAAGCGCACAAGGTTCTCCCCTGCCGGCCCAATCACACAGGACTCAGTTTCCTGGCCAAATTTTTGTTTCATCATCTTCTGGGTATCCACACTAAGAGCTCCCCAGTAAGGCGTTCCATCATAAAAATGCACCGGTTCCTTCGTGTCATCCGTAACTTCAATCACCACAGGTTCTTTTGATTTATGTTTTAAGATAATACCGTCAACCCCACATTGTTTCATACCCAGATTTGCACGTCCGCCTATAGATGAGCGTGTCCAGTGTTCTGGGTAGCACTGCGGTCCAACACCAAAGAAATATCCGCGGCTGCCGGCCAACACCGGAGTCTCGCAGCAAGGTCCGACCATGTAAATCAAATCATTGTCATAATCATAAGCTCCTACACCCGGGTGTCCATATTCCTCAACTAATTTAGCCGCAATCCCACGGCATCCGATATATTCATCACACAACTCTGATATATCCAGCACTTCAGAGGTTTGAGCCGCCACATCGATCAGCAACATCTTTCCGTTCCATCCATATTCCAATTTCCTGCTCATACCCAACCTCCTATTTTAATGAAACCGCCTGTTTCGGACAGATCTTGATACAGAGTGGACCGTCTTCAAACCCATGACAGAGATCACATTTCACAATCACCTGCTTTTTTCCTATTCGCACGCGTCTGATCAAAGGATTTTTTTCATCTGAAAACGGACAGGCCTTTACACAAAGTCCGCATCCTATGCATAATTCCTTATCCACATATCTCGCCCCTGTGTGCTCATCAAATTTCAAAGCGCCTTTTTTACATACAGCCACACAAGAAGCAGACCTGCACTGCCGGCATACAGCCGCATCAAAATGATAATCCAGCATATCCGCACCAATCTGAATTGCGGAATAATCCGCATTGCATACCCCCTCAAAATGCCGGGCAGAACATGCAAACTCACAGGTCAGGCATCCACCGCATGCCTCTGTATCTACCACAATATGCTTTGATTTTGGCATTGCGCTCAGAGGATGCGGCTTTTCCGTCTTCTCCGTCAACGGTTTTTCTTGCTTTATATCCATATAATAGCCTTTCCTCCTTTTTTCATATGCTTTTTTTCATAACATTCCACATAAATCAATGCTGTTTTTTTCAATTCTCCAGGTGCTATCTTTCCACAAGAAGTACGTGGCCAAGAACTGCTGTCTCCGCATACAATGTATTTTGGTATCTGGAACTTGGACAGATGTCTGAAAATATAGTCAGTAATTTCATTCCTGCACTCTTTTGTGTCATTCTCCAAATCTATAAAGGCAACGCCCACCGCACCATATCTCATACTCTCAATCCCAACAGTTTCAACCGCTTTCACCTGCCGGCAACTGCCGATCACATAATTCAGATGCTGCGGTGACACATTCTCACCATTAATTTTATACATGTGATCTTTTCTTCCCTGAAAAGTAAATCGCCCCCGTAGATCCATTTTACCGATATCTCCCGTTGCAAACCAACCATCTTTATCAAAACTCTTTTGATTCGCTTCATCGTTTTTATAATATCCCTTTGTCACAGTGAGTCCACGGCAATATAATTCGCCGGTATGTCCCACCAAAATCTCATTTCCTGTCTCTGCATCCCGAATCTGCATCTCCAAAAGTTTCCCGTCAGGCGCTCCATCTCCGGCACAGCCGCAGTCTTTCCTATACCCTTGATATCCTATCAATTCTTCTGTCGTACAATTTGGAGAAAACATAGTAGTTGTCGAACCACACTCTGTCATTCCATAACCGGTTGTCACATCGCTGATACCCAGCTTTTCCTTGGCCGCATTCCACACCCAGTCAGGACAGGTTGATGCCCAATATCCGGCATGTAAAAAAGGAAACTCTGCATTTTGTTCACCAAGTGCCTCCAGAAGATGGATCATGATGACTGGTACACAGATAATATCGTTAGCCCTGCTCCTCTCTAGTAAATTTAAAATATACTCACCATCAGCCTTTTTATGGGCTAAAACAATACATCCACCTACCCACAGGGCTGCCAAAAGTCCCTCATTGTACGCAAAAATATGATATAAGGGAATCGGAACGAATATCCTTCTCCCCAGCTCCATTCTCCTGGTACGGCATGTTCCAAAAGAAGAGCGAAGCAGTATATCATGCGTTAACATGACCCCTTTAGGAAATGTTGTACTTCCGGATGTATACAGAATATCAGACAGGCATTCGGGAGTTGACACTGCAAAACATTGAGAATCAACTAACTCCTGTCCCATACCAAAGAAATGTGACCATTCAATTATTTTGTTTTCCGTCTGTGTATCCGGCTCTTCTCCATGACAGATTACTATACACTTCACAAATGAAGAGAGCGATTTAAAAGGAATTTTATCAATGGCATGACCAATTACATAGTGACAATCAGACTGCCGTATGATATATGCCTTCTCTTCCATGGACAGTTTCATATTGATTGGCACTTTTACTGCACCAATTTTAGCAAGTGCAAAAGTTAGAAATACAAACTCCGGAGAATTATAAAGCAAAATTGCAACATGCTGCCCGCTCATACCACATGCATAACAACTCTTTGCAAGCCGGTTAACCTCCTGAAGCGACTCAGCATAAGTATACTCACGGTCTTTGTATATCAAAAAAACATGGTCTTGAAAATATATCGCATTTTTTTTAAACCGGGTCCACAGTGTATCTTCTTCCCAATGCGGATACAATCGGTCTAGTTCCATCAAACGTTCTTTCGTTGTTCCGATCATAACATACGCTCCTACTGGATGACATATAAAAGTTCATCTCTCCGAAAAGAACTTCCTGCCTTACAATTTATTTCGCGGACCCGTCCTTCTGCCGATGCACGCAGGTCGCATTCTATCCCTTGATGCCTGATTTTCAGTATAATATCACCTTTTTTCACCTCACTGCCTACCTTGGCCGGTACTTCATCCACACTGCCTTCAAGCATTGCATAATGACGCTCGAAATACTGCTGGTCATAGACATAACGGCTCGGCCGTATTTTTCTGTCAGCCACCGGCACGACTGGAGCTGCCGGCATCCGTACCGGCGGAATCGGCTCTGCAAATGGTCTTGGTTCGGAAAAAGGAACGGGTCCCTGCTGCGCAGTTCCACCCCTGTCATGTGTGGATGATTTATATTTCAGATATATAATAACGCAAACAATGACTGCTATTGATACCAACAGGCCATTCAGCGGAATCTGTACAACCGCCTGGTTCATTAAGAACTCCTCCTTCCTTAAATATCCACATTCACACCCATTCGGCCGAAAATGTCTTTAATCTCATTATCCTTCATGTCCAGCACATCCCGGAGTACGCTTACATTGTGCTCACCAGCTTGTGCTGCAAAAGTCTTCCTCGGCATGTCAAAGTTATTGAACTTAAACGGAGATCCATAAATCTGATATGTACCATTCTTTGAATCCGTAACCGGAATCATACATTCACGATGTCTGAACTGCGGGTCCTCTACCAGCTGCTCGATGGTATTCATTTCACCAAATGGGCATTTTGCACGGGTCAGCTTTTCACGGCATTCTGCCATAGTATAATTTGCTAGCGCCGGATTCACATATTCATCAATCAAGACATCTCTGTTTGCCACACGGGATGCTCCATCCTTAAAGCGCTCATCTTTCGTCAGATCCGGCATATCAAACTCTGCAAAGAAACGTCTGTGCATCTCATCGCCGAACATCTGGAGAATAAATTCTGAGTCCTTACATCTTACCGGTTCTGCAATCGAGTTAGACGGATGGCGGTTTCCAATAGGTCTCCTGATAACTCCGGCATTGACATAATCTGCAATTGCAGCTTCCATCAAGGAAGTATATATATCAAACATGGATGCATCCAGGTAAGTTCCCTCCCCTGTCTTCTCTCTTCGGAGTAATCCCATAGCTACACCGAGAGCCGTCATAATTCCGGTGATCATATCTGACATAGATGGCCCCGCCTTGGTAAATGGACCACCCAGCGGTCCGGTCAGACTCATAAATCCGCTCATAGCCTGGACTACAGTGTCAAATGCGGCACGATCCCGATAAGGTCCATCCTGCCCAAAGCCCGAGATTGACGCATAGACAATATCTGGCTTCACCGCCTTTACCGTTTTATATCCAAGCCCCATCTTTTCCGCTGATCCAGGCTTACCATTCTCCACAAACACATCACACTTTTTGAGCAGCTTATAGGCCAGTTCACGCCCTGCCTCCGTCTTTGCATTTATTTGAACAGACTTTTTCCCACGGTGAATATTTAAATATTCTGTGGATGTCCCATCATAGCCTGGCTTCATTGCACGTACCGGATCCGGACGTGCCGGATTCTCAATATGTATTACCTCCGCACCAAAATCCGCCAAAATAGCTGTACAATACGGCCCGGACTTTGCCACTGTGAAATCAAATACTCTGTAACCTTCTAATGGACGAATTCCCATCTTTTCACTCCCCTTTCCTCCAGTCTCCCTATCTCGGAGAGACGGAATGTTTCTTCTTTCTTTCCGGAATTGGTATGAGTTCCGGGTTCTTATTTCTCAAAAATTCCAGCGCCTTGATCAAACGCATTCTGGTCTCATTCGGTTCAATAATATCATCCGCCCACATGTGTGCACACATAGAATACGGTGTCCTGGCCTCTGTAAATTCATGGACGGCTTCCGCCAAAATTTCATCCGCATGTTGCGGGTCCGCCTTCATCTTGTTTTTCATAATGATCCTGCATGCAGATTCTGGATTCATGATACCATAGTCGAAAGTCGGCCAATAAAGGTTTACATCTAAATTGAATAGGTTATATCCCATAGGCAGACAGGCACCGCCAACGTTTTTCCTGAGGACCACCTGAATTTTCGGAATCGTAGCACGGTAACAGGCCTCCAAAGTTTTTGCACCATGTCTGATGATGCCTCCATGTTCCTGATTTTTTCCAGGTAGAAAACCGGGTGTATCCGTAAGAGTGATCATCGGGATGTTGTAGCAATCCAAAATATCCACAAAACGGGCAAATTTATCGGACGCATCCATGTCAAAGCATCCTGCCTTCACCTCTGTGTTGTTAGCAATAAAACCAACCGTCTCTCCCATCACGCGCGCAAAACAACAGACAATATTCCGTGCCCAGTAAGGCTGATACTCATAAATACTGTTCTCGTCGGCCAGAAGTTCAATCACTTTATGACAGCTGTATGGCTTTTTAGAATCATCCGGAATGATAGTGTCCAACTCCATGATACGGCGTTCAATATCATCCTTGTAAGGGTAAATGGTCGTCTTCTCATTACAGTTTTGCGGCATATAGCTCAGATATTTCTTCACATGCCAGACAGCTTCCTCATCATTGGCTGCCCACTGCTGTGCATTTCCGGAAATCATATTCTCTGTCCAGGCTCCGGCCAGTTCCTCATCATTGACTGTTTCACCGGTAACTGCCTTGATCACATCCGGTCCACAGAGAAAAAATTTACTGGTTTTATCTACGCAGATCATATAGTCATTCAAAATCGGGGCATAAGCAGAACCACCTGCACAGGCTCCCATAATAACTGACACAGTGGGAATATATCCGGAGTTTTTCGCTGCCAGCATGGTACACTTGATCACATCGCGGAAATGAGCCTCCTGAATACGTCCCCCACCACTGTCCCAGAAATAAACACAAGGACAGCCGTTCCTGGCCGCTTCCTCACTGGCATGATTAATTTTCTTGCAGTGATTTTGTCCCATAGTGCCGCCGAGTACGGTGAAATCCTGGGATACTGCATAGGTGAGACGTCCATTTACCTTTCCGTACCCAACCACCACACCGTCACCCGGTGCATATTCCTTATCCAAACCATGCAGATTACAATCCGGCCCGGCAAACATATTATACTCTACAAAGGACCCCTCGTCGAAAAGCAGGCCCAGCCTCTCCCGCGCAGTCAGTTTTCCACGGTCATGCTGCCTTTTGATTTTTTCGTCCCCGCCGCCTTTTATCCATTTTTTTTTCTTCTCAATAAGTTCGAGCAGCTTGCCTTTGTTCGACTCAACCATAAATCATTCCGCTCCTTTTTTATCATCAATGTTTTTTCTATCTAATATAAATTTTACCAAATTCCTGCGTTTTGTAAATTTTATAAAATTAAGTATGTAATAACCTTTACTTATGAATAAATCCTTTTCCATGCCGGATATATACTGTCTGCACCAATATCATACCTATGATCATCAGACACGGGGCCAAGATATATACTGGCAGATAGCTTCCTGCTGCATCCGCTACAATTCCGGGAACCGCACTGAACACCAGAACTGCTCCAAGATATATCAATTGAAAATATTTTCCGGTCCGCATGTATTTTTCGGGAGTTTCCAAATCTCCGGCAATGGACATCATCCCCACCGTTGCAAGAGACGTCCCGTACCCCAGTGTCACGCTCGCCATATATGCAAACACCGTATTGCCACTTTTGCAAAGAACAAGAAAAAACAGTCCGGCAATAATTCCCAGAAAATACACCAGATTCACATAAAAAGCCTGGAAGATATCAACCAGATATCCATACACGCACTTTCCGATGATCAGGAAAAATCCAATCACGGATATTGTCCTGGGGGCAAGCATAGGATCGAATGACAGTTCATGAAAATATACCGATATATGATTGACTTCCGGCTGGGTACTGATTCCCATGAAAAGCATGGACACAAGCAGCATTGCATATTCTCCGGAGGTAAGTCCGGCTCCTTCATTTACAACTTTCCTTTTCTCATTTTCTTCCTCATAACCCCAGGGCATAAGTCCTGCCTCCTCCGGAGACTCTCTGATCGTCAGATAAAGCAGAACTGCAGTTATGGCCATCAGAAGGGCATCTAATCTAAAAGCTGCATACATATCTTTATTTTCGATAACAGATGTCAGGAGCACTGGTAAAATCAGCATTGCCACACCGCTGCCGCTGCCGCTGATTCCTAAAGCCAGTGTGCGGTTCTTTTTAAACCAACGCCGGATGAGCATAGAAGCAGGCAGGATACCGCCCCATCCATAACAGATTCCGGACATTGCCGCCCCAATCATGAATACCGGATATATTCTTGCGGCACTGTAGATGACAAAAGCGATCATTCCAATACAGACATTCCATGTCATACCCCTGCGCAGTCCCATATGTTCGTAATACTGAGAACTAAACGCAATCGCAAGACAGCCAAATATGTTCCTTACGGTAAGAATCATGGATGCCTGCGTATTCGTCAGACCGCTTTCTACCAGATAGGGCTGGAACACGGAAAACGTCCCATTCGTGATTCCCATGCAGCAGGAAATCAGAAGCGTACTCATCAGACATATGATCCAGGGATATATCTTTCTACGCACAATTCTCCTCCAGTCATACAATCTTGTAAAATAATGTAACAGTTCAGACAGGTCTGCGCATTTACTGCGCTGACCGTATGAAAACGTACCGAAGACAGGCATCCAGCCCATCGCAAAGGGATTCTTAATGGCTGGATGCGTAACAGTTCAGCTTGTCTGAACTGTTACAAAATAATATCTGTTTCTTGTATTTTATTTATAAAAATGATAGACTTATTGGTAACTTAAAACGTCAGAGGGGTGGGATGTATCTATGAATTACCAGCAAGTCAAACAATATCTTACAATCGTTAAACATATGAATCTTAGCAAAGCAGCCGAGGAATTATATATTTCCCAGCCGGCCTTAAGCCTTGCACTTGGCCGTCTGGAAAGTGAACTGGATGTACAGCTTTTTTACCGTGAAGGAAAAAAGCTGATCATTTCGCCTGCCGGAGAACATCTGTATCATTACTTTAAAGAACTAAAAGACGCACATGACCGCCTCACCCAGGCGGCTGCAGAATTTCGTCAAAATGAAGGAAACAGCTTTATTACCATCGGTTTTTCTGTCAGCACATTATTTTTTTCTGCACTCTCCATAACCGGAAATTTTGATTCCTTTCAATCTGTTGGCATAAAGAAACTATTTGGTGATGAAGAACAGGTTTTGGCTATTCTAAAAAATGGCATGATTGACTTTGCAGTAACTTGCCCTCCAATCATTGATGATCAAGTCACAAACCAAATCCTGTTTTCAGAACAGTATATCTTAGTGGTTTCCTCTGGTCATCCGTTTGCTTCCCGTAAAAGCATCTCCATTGCAGATCTCAAGAATATTGAATTAACCGGATTAAACCGTTATCAGCCAACACGCCTTCATAATGACCAAATGTTTCAGGAATATCATTTTACCCCAGTCTATGCACATGAACTTGACTATCCTGATTACTATGCTGCAATAAAGGAATGTGCCTACACGGACCACTTTGCCAATCTGATTCCTGAAAGTTTTTTTGAAAAAACCTATGGAAACGGATACGTAGCTATTCCATTCTCTGACGATACCATGATTCGCCGAACTGCTATTTCCTGGCTGACAGAAAAGAAATATAATCTGGAACATAAAGAGCTATTTGATTACATCATCCAGGAAATTCAATCTCAGCGAAAACATCACCAGCAATTTTCAGGCGAAATGTTTTCTATTCATTAATTTTTATAGACCAATCGGAAATAGCGGCCGGAATATCCTCCAGCCGCCATTTTTATGCACAACAAAAAGGGGAAATACTATTCATTTATCACATATTAAAAAATCATCGGCATAATAAAACAATACAGTACACAGAATGCCATGATAATCGCACTGGATATCCACATACAAATCATCATATTTTTGAAATCTTTACTTCGTGCAATACCCATGGGAGCGAGGACTGTTGCGTTAGGGTAGATAATAGAAGTCACATAAGATCCTGCAACCAGAACAATAGACCACAATCCCATACCCAAGCCATTTTGCTGAATCATTGGAAGGAACAGCTCATGGATAATCTGCATCTGGGCAGCCGCGCCGCCGTTAACACCAAATGCACCTACAAAGGTCCCCATTAACATAACCGTTGATTTCGACGGGCTGCTGCCAACCAGACCAACAAACAGATTACTCAGTGCTTCAAAACCGCCTGCTACGTTTACCACATCAACCAGAAGTTGATACAGTACGCAGATAATAAATACCGATATCGTGTTCTTACAGCCGGTATAAAAAGCATCACAGGCTTTGTTAACACCCATTCTTGAAAACACTGCCACAACAACTGCCAAAAACGGAAGAACAAAGATAACAAATGCCATGCCCTGACGGAATGCAATTGCGTAAGCAATACAAAGTGCAAAGGTTACAATAAAAGCTATCGTAGTGATTTTTTCTTTCTGAGTCGGTTTAGCAGTCATATCCTTTTCTGCATCACTCAACTCATATTTTTCTCCATTTGGATCCTTCTTTGCTTTCTTGTCAATCCAAAAACTTAAAATCACCGCAGTGATCAGCATAACAATAAGATACGGACCTGCTCCCCACAACAAATACTGTGGATAACTTAACCCAGTCAGGCTCATTGCCATAATATTCGGAGCAGCAAACGGAGCTAACAGCATGCCTGCAAGTCCGCTAAGGATAAAAGCAACTGTTGCAGCAACCGGTGTAACACCAGTCAAAGCCAGCATCGGAAGCAGCACCGGCATAACAATAGCGGCCGCAGATACACCAGACCCAACGCAGGTAGCCAGGATAAACTGACAAACCATAAGCGTGATCAGTGCCTGTTTCTGCGTCTTGACCCCCAGCTTATTGGCAATCAGCTTACATAGCGTTGCACTGACACCTGCCTCCTTTAATACAATACCCAAACCCGCACCTTCCATGGATAGGAATCCTACCTGACCCAAAACACTGGAAAGAGAAGTTCCCACCTCCTGACCAAATACAGTTGCGCCATTTCCGGTCAAAAGCCAGCCAATCACAATAGAAATCAAAAGTGGGATAACCGGATCAATTCCCTTTTTGAAAGCCAAAATAATGTAAAGAACCATTGGAATCAGTCCAATCAAGGACGGATACTCTTTGATAATTCCCCAAACACCTAGTTCCATAAAGTTTCTCCTTTTTCTTATCAGTATTTACGCTCATTCCCCTTTTTCCCGTAACAATTTTCAGGTCACCAGCATAGAGCCAATAAAACCTTGAATAGCAGCAGCCCTCTTCTCTTCCGGAATAAAAGTGAGCAGAGCAGCCAACTCTTCTACACCTTCCGGAATATTTAGATTTATAGTCTCAGCAAGTACCTCTTCCGGAATCTTTGCAGCCTCCGCCTGACGCTCCTGGGTGAGTGTACCATAATCAAATAAACCCATGATATACCTCCTTGTCCGATGTGTTCATCACCAACGGAAATTATTTACATATTCACAGACAGCTTCCAGATTTTCACGACGACAGTCATTTCGGAATGCCATCATCTTATCCTGACTTAAGATAAAACCATCACCAAGCTCATTTGCAAGATATTTCACACGATCAACGCACTGTTCCGGTGTTCCGTTTCCTAACAAAGCTGCAGTCATACCACCTGCAAAACAGATATTCGGCAGTTTTTTACGCAGTTCTACTAAATCATCTAGTTCCAGAATCATGATAATATGGCCCTTAGGGTAATCCTGAAAATACTCTGCAAAACGCATGATACTGTTCTCCAAATAGATAACAACCGTCTTGCCCGCCGCCACGATCAGATCCAAATATTCCTTTAAATATGGCCAATAGAAGATGTCCCACTGCTTCTGACTAATCGTTCCATGAGCCAGCATAGCGATCATAAAATCCGCCATGTATAACTGTTCCTTTCCCTCCATCTCGGCAAGCGTCTTCTTCAATCCCGGGATAATTTCATTCTCCTGAATATAATCCAAACAATCCAGCATGTCAGACTTTTTTCTTCGCATGTCAAACGAAATTTCCTTTATACCACGATAATATTTTGGAAATCTCTCAAACGGTACCTGCACAGATCCGCCTGCAACATCAGTATCATATACCCCAAGACAGGCATAATCTTCTACCATCATACGCCCCATGTAACCTGAAAACGCACTCGCTTCCTGCTGTTTGATAAATGCATCCAGAAAATGTCTCTTATCCAAATTAGGGTATTTACGATTGAACATCTTCCAATTCATTTCGGCACGGTGATTCTTATAGTCCGGATATTCATCCTGCCCCATAAGTACATGATCATAAAAGTTTATAGACTCATTTACATCATCAATCATGATATGGCTGCCAGTCCCCATCGCCTGAGATGGAAGGATCAGGTTGCGCGTATTCAGATCCATATGAACATCGAATTTGTATTTCTCCTGAAATTCTCTCTGAATCAGTTCCAGTGTCTCATAACTGGTCATTGCCTCGCTCAATTTTACATGTCTGTCCGAATCAAGAATCTTCCATGTATAAAAGTTACTCAAATGAATAATTCTATCTACATGTTTAAAATTCGTACAGTCACGGACACGCTGAAGATTGTCATGGTACTCCTGACTTAAATTCATTGCTTACCCTCCTGTATTCTGACGGCTTTCATAATCTAAACTGATCAGAAGCCGCTGATATCTTATTATGACACGGCTGCCCACTCTTTGCAGTATTGTACCGTTGTCTGCGGATTATGCGCCCAGGCATCTGCGCCGACAACCTCACAATATTCCGCACTTACTGGTGCACCGCCGATCAGAACATGGCAGTAATCTCTTAATCCCGCCTCCTTTAAGGCTTCTACTGTTGCTTTCATAGAATTGATTGCTAAAGTCAATACACCGCTTAACAATACGATTTTTACATCCGTCTCTTTAACCTTATCTACAATCGTTCCGGGAGCTACATCAATGCCGAGATCGATGACATGAAAACCACCTGCTTCCAACATAGAACGAACAATATTCTTTCCAATGTCATGAAGGTCATTCTGTACTGTACACAGAATCAGCGAGGTCTGAGGACCTTCTTTACCGTCACCAGAAATCAGAGCATCTTTCAAAATACCTACAGCTTGGCTCATCAGATCCCCGGCAAAAATCAGGTCACTCACAAAATATTCGCCCTCTTCAAAATAGCTTCCGACGATATCCATGCCTTTCTGACATGCGTCCATAGCCTCCTGTGCCTGTTTACCCCCCTCTTCCATTACCTGCTCTAAAAGCTCTACTACTGTATCTTCCTCCAGTTCCCCCATAGCCTCAGCGAGTGCTTCCATGCTTACCATATTACATCCTCCTTTTTATCTGTTCTTGATACTCTGTTACTAAAAATCTTTATTTTGTCTTCTTCACTCCAAAAATCCCTTTTCGGTAGGCTTTATTATACTTTCTGCAATACTTATCTTTCTGCATCAGTGCCTCTGTGGCATACATCACTCCCATCGAATCTCTATTCAGCGGATCCGCGATCATAGAATCCAGACCGGACTCTATGGCCATGACCAGGAAACTGATGTTGACAACTTTACGTGCCGGCATTCCATAAGAAATATTGGACAGTGCGGCAGTTACATTGATACTAGGATATTTTTCTTTGATCATTCTGATGGCTTTGCAAAATTCAAGTGCTGAATTATCTACTGCGGAAAGCGCAAGTACCAATGGATCTATATGAATTCTATCTGGTGTGATACCATAAGCTGCTGCTTTCTCTACCAGTTGGACCGCAAGTGCAAACTTGTCCTCTGCTTTCTCTGCAATCCCCTTCGGGTCACAGCAAAGAGCAACCACTCCCCATTCCGGATTTTCTTTCAAAAGCGGAAGAAGCACATCGCATTTTTCTCCCTCCATAGAAATGGAATTGACCAGTCCCGGCTTAGTCAGCTTCGGAAATACCCTCAGCAGCATGTGCGGATCCGGACTGTCTATACAGATTGGTTTATTCGCAACACTTTGTACCACATCAATCAGCCAGCAAAGCGTATCATACTCCAATTCTGGCGTGGTTCCTGCACAGACATCCAGATAGTCAGCCCCAGCTGCTTCCTGACGCTGTACCAGGTCAATAATCCATGCTTCATCTCTGTTCGCAATGGCATTTCCTACACTCGGAATTGCTCCGTTGATCTTTTCCCCAATAAGAATCATGATGCTTTTCTCCTTACTCATAACTTTATTTAGTTTCTGTATGGTTGAATTATAACAAAGTATCTTAGAACAATAAATTTTACTTTATAAATATTGTAATAAGAATCATTTATGGTTGTCGATTTTTTCAGCTAATTTCACAATTTTATCTTCCAGAATTTATAAGTTTTTCACATAGTTTGGAACGCCTTATAATACAAACCAAATAAGAACATAAGATATTTCTATACAAGGTATTCTTCACCAAAAACAGCTCCCCAAAAGGAGAGCTGTCATTCTTATCCAAAATCCAGGTTTCTCACAAACCTTTCCTGAAAATCCTTTTCTGAGGCCAACTCCACAAATTCGACATGCTTCTGAATCTGCATTGCCTGCATCCAATACTCTTCATCCGACATTGCCAGCTTAGCCCCTTCACCGGCGGCATTACCGATTCCGCGTATCCTACCACGGCATTCTTCTGGTAAAAGCCCGATATCACATGCACTCTCCGGATTCATATAATTACCGAATGCACCGGCAATCAGAATTTGCTCCAAATCCTTTGGTTTCCATCCGAGCCTACGGCACAAAATCTGAATCCCCGCCGCAATGGCACTTTTTGCCAGCTGCACTTCCCTGATATCCTGTTGCGTGAGAGACACTTTATCTGTCAATAAAATACTGCTCTTTCCATTTTCACGCCTGACCCTCCATGCATTCTTTTTTGAAAACTCTGTTTTTAACTTATCCTTTTTCTGAATTCTGCCACGAGGCTCGATCATGCCCTCCTTATATAGAATCGCAATCGCATCGATCAGACCAGAACCGCAAATTCCTAACGATCTCCCATTTCCTATCACGGAAATCTTCAGTTCACCATCTTCTATATTAAGATGCTGGATAGCTCCCGGAACACCACACATTCCACAGGATATTTTTGCACCTTCTAAAGCCGGACCTGCTGCTGTGGAACAAGTGTATGCTTTCACCTTGGTTCCCATGACCAGTTCACCATTGGTTCCAATATCAATCATCAAAGTTTTTTTCTCTTCCCGGGTAAAATTTGTCGCCAGCAGACATCCCACCGTGTCGGCTCCCACAAACCCTGCCAGATTCGGCAAAAACTGTATCCTCGCTGCCGGAGACGCATCCAGATCATATACGCGGGCTTCACCTTCGTAAGCATCAGTAATTGCTGCGTGATACGGAACGTGCAAAAGCGCACGTGGTGATATACCCAAAAACAGATGATGCATACAAACATTTCCCGTCAGCATGATCTGCCAAACCTGTGCACGTTTTAAGCCCGCCTGTGCCGTCAATTCTCCAATCATTTCATTCACTGCTCTATGAACAAGTCTTCCAAGTTCTCCATCATGTGTCTCCACTTCATGAACAGCACGGCTGATCACATCCGCTCCGTATGACCTCTGCGGATTAAACCTGCTTGCCACCGCAAGAACATGCCCATCATCACTGTCCAGAAGATATCCCGCCAACGATGTTGTCCCAATGTCAAAAGCAGCCAATGCCATTTTCTGATCTTGTTCACAGACAGAAATGATTCGATCATGGAATCGGACAAGTGTCACATTCCTATATCCCTGCTCTATCAGCAGTTCTAATTCCGCTGCAGCATCTTTATCAAAGATAAGGCTGCCTTTTTTTAATTCTGCCTTTATCTCAGCCAATCGTGCCATTTCCTGCGTATCAGAACAATATTGATTTGAAAATCCCCCTGGCACATCTATCCGAATTCCCCTGCAATACGGTCTCCAATGGTTTTCACCCTGTTCTGCCGCTGTTAAAAGCTGTGCATCCCTGTACTCCGATACCCACACTTTTAAAGAACATACTACACGAAATTGGCAGGCCAATACTGTCTTTTTTGTTTCACCATCAGCGATAACCAGCTCACATTTCCTGCAGCTCCCATGTCCTCCGCATGGAAAATCAAAATGAAATCCGGCCATACGGACTGCATCTGACAACATTATTCCCTTTTTCACTGATAATTCTATCCCCTGTAATACAAAATAAATAGATATGTAACCCATATTTCATTCTCCATCTATTTTCCTAGAAAAACTGTCCTTATCGCACCTATATAAAATAAGACAATATACTAAACAACATTTTTCAGAACTAATAATGTAACTTGTAAATAATACAGGGAACTACGTTTACCCTCGTAATTCCCTGTACACTGACAATAAAATTCATTCCGACTTTTACATTATTTATTATAAAGCCAAATAAAAATCATGTCCAATTTATACTTTTTATCATATTATAAGCGACTAGCTATATAACCTTTCTCAAGGTACAATATTTCATCTACATATGTAAAGCTCAATCAGAACTCTATTAAGAGCTTAAAATCCCCGCTTGTCAATGGGTGAATTTATTATATGGCTCCACTTCTTTCTGATGTGGCATCCCGCAGGGATATTTTTTTGTATTATCCTGGCAAGCCAATCTGTATCTGTGATTATTTATGTAAATATAGACTCTGTTTACCATTTTTTAATTATCTTTTTCGCATGCTCTTTGTATTCAAACATACAAAAAAGCACCTCAACACAGAGATGCCGGACGATTCATTTTATGAAACAGAATTACAAATATCAAACAATAGTACAAGCCCCAGCATATGCCGGGGCTTAAACATACAAATATTTCGATAAAGATAGCTTCGTCATACCGCCTGAATTTTAAATTATTTACTCCACACGAGTACTGTATTTACTCCAAATCCACTCCATTCTATACGATAATCGGCGATATTTTACGATACTTTATGAGACTTCTTATTCCTCCGAATACCGCTTAAAATGCGCCTTAGAACGGTGTCCCATCCAAATCATAAGGAGTAGCCTGATAAACGTAATAATTGAGCCAGTTCGTATACAGATTATTCGCATGTGCCCTCCACAGCAGAAGCGGCTTATTATCCGGATCATCCTCAGGATAGTAATTCTCGGGAAGCTTTATATCCAGCCCTTTCCCTTTATCTCTCTTATACTCTCCGTCCAAAGTCACACGATCATACTCCGGATGTCCCATGACAAAGATCTGGCGGCCGTCCATAGCCATGCATAAAAATACTCCGGCTTCCTCTGATTCCGCCAGGATCGTCAGCGCATCACAGGCATGGATGTCCTCTGCTGCTACCTCTGTATGACGGGAATGGGGCGCTAAAAATTCATCGTCGAATCCGCGCACAAGGGGCACCCTGCGGTTTTTTACCCTGTGGCGGAAGAGGCCGAACACCTTGTGGTCCATCATTTTCTTCTTCAGGCCATAGTGATAGTAAAGCCCCGCCTGGGCAGCCCAGCACAGGTAAATGGTGGAGGTCACATTTGTCTTTGTCCACTCCATGATCTCCTTTAACTCTTCCCAGTAATCCACTTCCTCAAATTCCATCTGCTCCACCGGTGCGCCTGTAATGATCATTCCGTCATACTTATGGGCTTTTACCTGGTCAAAGGTCTCATAGAATTTGTTCAAATGGCTGGTCGCCGTATTTTTTGACTCGTGGGTCGCAACCATCATGAAAGATACATCCACCTGCAGAGGAGTATTGGACAGTGAGCGCAGAAGCTGCAGCTCTGTCTCTTCTTTGAGCGGCATAAGATTCAGGATCAGGATACGGATCGGCCGGATATCCTGATGGACCGCACGCCCCTCATCCATGACAAATATATTTTCTTTTTCCAGTATTTCCTTAACAGGCAGGTCACTTTGTATTTTAATCGGCATGTACTATTCCTTCTTTCCTTATGTATTGTTTTTGGTAACTATTCAGCCAGCTAAATAGTTACGGGTATTCGCCCATTAAAAATCGCTTCGCGATGGGGCGAATACCTGCCGCCACTACTCTTTTGCACGGTCAGCGCAGTAAATGCGCAGACCTGACTGAACAGTTACTGTTTTTGCAGCTATTTGGCAGACCAAACCGCTGCTTTATTTTTACATCAGCGGCGCAAATATACGGAGCACTTTACCCATTATTCTGTTAAAAATGCTGAGCCGCTTGTAATCTGCCACTGATATTTTCACACATTTTTTTTTCGTAGCCTGGAAATCCCGCTCCACATGGGAAATCTGGGAATTCCGGTAAAAGAGTACCCCATCTTCAAAATGATGGTAAAAACTCCTGTAATCCATATTCACAGTACCTACAATGGCCTTTTCATCATCTGAGGTAAATACTTTCGCATGGACAAATCCGGGTGTATACTCATAGATTTCCACACCTGCCTCCAGCAATTCATTGTAGTACGTCTTCGCAAGGGCAAAGGCAGTCTTTTTATCCGGAATATGCGGCATGATGATGCAGATCTCCACACCGCGCTTTGCCGCATAAGTCAGTGCCATGATCATCTCATGGTCCAGAATCAAATACGGCGTCATAATATGTACATAACGCTGTGCGGTATTTAATATATCCAGATATACCTGTTTCCCTGTGCGCTCATATCCATAAGGCATCACATCATAGGGAATCACATATCCGTCATTTGGCATCTGCATATCCTTTGGCGTCCGGTATGGCTCATATTCCAGATCTCCACGCTCTGACACACCCCACATTTCCAGAAACATGAAGGTAAAGCGTTCCACTGCCTCGCCCTTCAGCATGACTGCCGTGTCCTTCCAGTGGCCAAAACGTTCCTTCTTATTAATATACTCATCTGCCAGGTTCGTTCCTCCGGTAAACGCCACCCTGCCGTCAATCACAAGTATCTTTCTGTGGTCCCTGTTATTGTAATGGGGTGAGAAAAACGGTTTGATGGGGGCAAACATTTTGCACTGGATTCCCTCTTTCTCCAAGATTTTCGGATAAAAGGAGGGGAGCAGCGCCAGCACACACATTCCGTCATACATGACCCTGACTTCTACGCCTTCTCTGACCTTCTTTTTCAAAAGTTCCAGCACCGTATTCCACATATACCCCTCTTCCAGGATGAAATATTCCATAAAGATAAATTTCTCGGCCTTCTCCAATTCCTTTAACATGGCCGGAAACTGCTCATCACCCAGCGGAAAATAAGTCACAAGGGTATGCTCATAGACCGGACAGGTGCCGTACTCCATTAGATAAGAGGCCAGATGCCCCATCTGGGGGCTTTTCTGTTCCAGATCTTTTTTCACTTTTTCCTTCTGGGTCACATACTGTTTTGTGAATTTTCCCAGATACTGAAGTCTCTGGTAGATCATCCTGGTTCCCGGCTGGCTGTTGATATAGAGATAAAACAGCGCTCCGAATACGGGTACCACCGTTACCGGAATCATCCAGACCAGCTTAAAATCCGGATTTCCTCTGCTGTTGAACAGATGCAGCAGTACCAGAACTCCCAAAACTACAAATCCGGCATAAATATAAAAGCTGTAATCCCTCAGCCAGATAAAACTGGCGATGATCAGGGCAAACTGGACCAGGAAGGCAAAGACCACAATCAGGGTCCTGCCGAAAATAATAGTCTTAACGCCCTTCAGCCCTTTCTTCTTCATCTCTTCGGACTGCATTTCCTACCTTCTTTCTGTCATCCTTCCCCTGAAAGCTTCAGGAAATCCTCCTCTGATAAAATGGGGATCCCCAAATCCTTGGCCTTCTTATTCTTAGAGGAGGAGGATGTGGTATCATTGTTGATCAGGTAATCGGTCTTGGAAGTTACACTTCCCGTAACCTTTCCGCCTCTTTCCTCTATATATTCTTTTAACTGCGATCTGTTTGCAAAATGCTCCACGCTTCCGGTGATAACAAACTGTTTTCCCTCCAGGCTCTGGGTGCTCTCTGTCTTTACCTCCTCAAAGGTCAGGTGGGACAGCAGGTGCTCCAGCCTTTTCATATTGTCCTCATCCGCAAAATATTCCGTAAAGGTTCCCGCGATCACCGGTCCGATTCCCTCAATGTTGCTGATTTCCTCCGGTGTGGCATGTATGATCTTCCCCAGGTCATAGCGGAACTCTTTGCAGATCATCTTCGCATTGGCAATCCCCACATTAGAGATTCCCAGGCTGTATAGGAGTCTCGGAAGGGTGGTGTGGGACGCCTTTTCTATGCTGGCGATCAGATTGTCATAGGATTTCTGTCCAAACCCTTCCATGGAAACAATCTCATCTCTGTACTTCTCGATCTCAAAAATATCGCCGAAGTCCTTGATAAACCCTTTTAATATGAATTTTTCCAGGGTTGCCTCTGACAGGCCGTCTATATTCATGGCATCCCTGCTGACAAACAGGGTGAAAGATTTTATTCTCTTTGCCTGACATTCTGTGTTCATGCAGTACAGGGATTCCACATCATTGGTTTTGACCACCCTGGCTTCCTGCCCGCAGACGGGACAGACATGGGGAATCTCCAGATCTCCGCTCCTTGTGAGATTCTCCGCAATCTGGGGAATGATCATATTGGCTTTATAAACCTGGATCTTATCTCCGATTCCCAGCTCCAGCTCTTTTAAGATACTGATATTATGCACACTGGCTCTGCTCACGGTAGTTCCTTCCAGTTCCACCGGCTCAAAGACTGCCACAGGATTGATCAGTCCGGTCCTTGACGGGCTCCACTCTATTTCTTTCAAAGTAGTCTCCCGGATCTCATCCTTCCATTTGAAGGCAAATGCATTCCTGGGAAATTTTGCAGTGCTGCCCAGAGAATCACCGTAAGCGATATCGTCATAGAGGGCTACCAGACCGTCTGAGGGAAAATCATTGCGGGTGATCTTGTCTGAAAAATAGGCAATGGCATCATCCAGGGTATCCGCTGTCACCATCCTGTATTCCACCACATCAAATCCCTGGCCTGCCAGCCATTCAAATTGTTTCTGCCTGGAGTTCTCAAAATCCACGCCCTCTGCCCGGACCAGGGAGAATGCGTAAAACTGCACATTCCGTTTTGCTGTGATCTCGTTGTTGAGCTGGCGCACGGAACCGCTGCAAAGGTTCCTGGGATTTTTGTAACGGGCATCCACATCCTCGATCTGTTCGTTGATCTTTTCAAAGTCAGAATAGGTGATAATGGCCTCCCCGCGAAGGATCAGCTCACCTTTGTGGGCGATTTGAAGGGGAATGTTCTTGAAAACCCTGGCGTTGTTGGTGATAACTTCACCCACCACACCGTTTCCCCTGGTAACTGCCTTTGAAAGACTGCCGTCCCGGTAAGTAAGTACAATGGTAAGTCCGTCCAGTTTCCAGGAGAGCAGAGTCTTCTGGTCCCCGATAAACTCCCGCAGGGTTTCCACATCCTTTGTCTTGTCCAGGGAGAGCATGGGACTTTCATGGGCTTCCTTCTGCAGTTCGTCCAATGCTTCATATCCCACCATGGCCGTTGGGCTTCCTGTCAGAGTGATCCCCGTCTCACGCTCCAGCAAAACCAGTTCATCATAGAGCTTATCGTAATCGAAATTACTCATAATCTCCCTGTCCTCCTGGTAATATGCCTTAGCCGCCTCATTTAGAAGAGGAATCAGTTCTTTCATCCTCGCTGTCTTGTCCATGTTACCTTTTCCTCCGTTCATTTTTCCTTATGACAGTTGTCTCCGAAGAATCCCGGATGAGACTTTTCAGCTCCTCCAGTTCCTTTTTTGTAGCCTCCCGGTACTGTCCTGCCGGCAGGCTGCCCAGCTCCAGGTTCATGACGCGAACCCGTTTCAGACGTTTTACTCTATATCCCAGATATTCACACATCCGCCGGATCTGACGGTTCAGACCCTGGGTCAGTATAATGCAGAATGACTTTTCACCTGTCTTTTCCACATGGCATTTTCTCGTCACCGTTCCCAAAATCGGGACACCGCATGACATTTTTCTGATGAAATCATCTGTCACAGGCTTATCCACAGTCACCAGATACTCTTTCTCATGACAATTGCCGGCCCGCATCATTTTATTGACCAGTTCACCCTGGTTCGTCAGAAGCAGAAGTCCTTCTGAATCTTTATCAAGCCTGCCTATATAATATATCCGAATTGGGTAATCTATATAAGAGATTACATTATTTTTTATTTTTGGATTGGCTGTACATTCAATTCCTCTTGGCTTGTGAAAGAGAAGAAGGACCTTTTTTTCTTCACGGCGAACCTCTTTTCCGTTCACCCAAATCTCCTGTCCCTCCTCGATCTGCATGCCGAGAACAGCCGTTTTCCCGTCCACCGTAACTTTACCGTCCTGCACAAGACGGTCCGCTTCCCGCCTGGAACAGACGCCGGCGTCACTCAGATATTTATTTAAACGCATGTTTTGTGCGCTCCTTTACGTATTATGATAAAGAGTATATCACAAGTTCTGCCCGCAAGTAAAGCGCTCGCTTTCCCATGCCTTTAAGATATCTTAAGCAGTTATTTCGACATTTTTTCGGTTTGCGCCTTGCCAATCCTTCCACTGCGATAGTATAATGATAACGTGTACTTATGAATGTGCCCGGTCAGATATGACCGGACATATCAATTACAAAGGGGTTAATGTAATGAAAAACAAAAAGAAAACCGCGGGCATCCTTCTGCTGACCTGTATTCTGGGTGCCGTGCTGATTTTTGTGCCTAAGTATATTTTTTCTGCGGTCAAGACCAGCATGGATACCTACAGCAACAAGAAGGAAGCCATGAAGGAAGACCACTGGGTCTATAATGACTCCGGCAGGAAATTCGTCTACCACGACGGTGTTGTTATCAAGAACACCTGGCGTGAAGTGGGCGGAACCCGCTACTATTTCGATGATGAAGGGTATGTAAAAACCGGATGGGTTACCGACAAGGGTAAGCGGTATTACCTGAAGGAAAACGGCACTCCCGCATCCGGCTGGGTACAGCCGGAAGGTGAATCCTGGTATTATCTGGATGAAAGCGGAGTTCCCACAACGGGCTGGGTCAAAAATGACGAAAAGTGGTACTATCTGAAGGATGACGGAACCATGGCTACCGGATGGATAGACGTGGATGGTAAGAGCTATTATCTGCAGGATGACGGTTCCATGGCCTCCGGATGGGTGGAGCGTGACGGCAACCGCTATTATCTGGACAGCAGCGGAACCATAAGTACCGGGTGGAAGGAAATCGAGGATTCCTGGTATTACTTCCGTGATGAGGACGGCGCCATGATGATTGGCTGGATCACCTCTGACGGCACGAATTTCTTACTGGACAGCGAGGGCAAAATGGTCACCAACTCCTGGGAAGAAAAAGACGGCAAAAAGTATTACCTGGGTGATGACGGCAAGCCTCAGACCGGATGGGTAACTGTGGACGGCAAGAGGTATTATCTGAAAGATGACGGTACTCTGGCAGGAAAAGGCTGGATCAAAGATGACGGAAAATGGTACTACCTGAAGAGTGACGGTACTGCCAAGACCGGATGGCTCCAGATTGGAAAAGACTGGTACTATCTGAACAAAGACGGCAGTATGGCTACCGGATGGATCACGGTTGACGGCAAGGCTTATTTCCTGAAAGACAATGGTGTCTGGGACAGCAAAGCAGCGGCAAAGACTGCCGCTGCGGGTTCCGGCCCTATGGTTGCCCTGACTTTTGACGACGGTCCCGGAAAATACACAGATCGGATTCTGGACACACTGCAGGCAAACGGAGCAAAAGCAACGTTCTTCATGCTCGGCCAAAATGTCCCCAGTTATCCGGACGCAGTCAGAAAAATGGACAGTATGGGATGCGAACTGGCCAACCACACTTATGACCACACAAGCCTGGATTCCCTGGATGCCTCCGGCGTACAGAATGAGGTGGAATCCACCAACAGCAAAATTGCAGCGATCGTAGGACACGGAGCTACCTTAGTACGCCCGCCTTACGGCGCTTATAACTCTACTACTAAGGCCAATGTAGGGCTTCCTATGATTCTTTGGTCTGTAGATACGCTGGACTGGGAAACTCGAAATGCACAGAGCACTTATGACGCAGTCATGGCCGCCAAGGACGGAGATGTGATTCTTATGCATGATATTCACGGCCCTACGGCAGACGCGGTGGATATGATCGTACCGGCGCTGAAAGCCAAAGGCTTCCAGATGGTAACTGTCAGTGAACTGGCAGCCGCCAAAGGAATATCCCTTGGAGACGGCATTGCATACGGCGCTATCAGATAAACTGAAAAAACTGGTGTACAGTGATGAATTTCACTGTACACCAGTTTTATTTTACTGTAACAAATCTCCGAAAATGTATCCGGTCTGTCCATTGTATTCTACTTTGATCCAATTACCGTCTGCATTGTCAACCTTGGTCACTTTTGTTCCGGCCTGCAGTTCCTGGAGAATATCTCCGTCTGTTCCTGCCTCGGAACGCATATTACAGACATCCTGAGTTGTCAGTTCAGAGCCGTTGTCCGCCATAGAAGCCATACTGGTTTCCTGTCCAAGCTGTTCTTCAAAAGCTTTCAAATCAGCATCTGACTCCATCGCCTTGTTCAGGTTGGTCTCCACCTCACTGATCAGCTTCTTGACATCCTCATCCTGATTGGTCTTGTCAATGTATTCATTGACCTCCGTATCATTCTTGTCATTATGGATCATGTATTTGTCATCCTTTTTTACCACATAAAGCTGTGCCAGCCCCGGAGCCGGTGTATTTACATCGGTAAACTTCAGGTCATAGGAAACAAATACTACATAGCTGTCATCTGTGAGACCTTTTTTCGTATATACATTGATATTGCTGTAACTTTCAATATAAGTGGCATTTAATACTTTTGCTTCGTCTGTGGCATCAAAGCTGTCCGCAAGTTCTTTCATACGGTCAACATTTTTCTCTCCCCAGGCTGTATAAAATGCATCAATCAAAGAATTTACTTCAGGGTATGCATTTTTCTCCAAAGAGTTTTCATCCTCTTTTTTCTCGTCCTGTGCTTTTGCATCAGCATCAGAATCTTTCGACTTCTTGGTATCGTCAGACCCTTTCTGCTGCTCTGTCTGTGCGTCCGGCTTCTTTTCTTCTTTTGAAGAACCGCCCGTCAGGGCTCTAATGCCGAAAAACAGAACCACCAGAACGACCAAAATAGCCAGACCCAGAAGAATATACCTCAGATTGTCTGAAAGCCATTCTCTGAAATTGTCTAACATCCTTGTCCTCCTTCAAGACTGTTACCCTTCATTCCCTTATTCCAATGCTTTTCCCCAAAGCACCAAACACACCCGGAGGGATTCGAACCCCCGACACGTGGTACCGGAAACCACTGCTCTATCCCCTGAGCTACGAGTGCATATGTCTTCCTAGAAATGACATCCTTAGTATATTACCACATATTTTTGAAATTGTAAAGCCTTACGCAGAAATTTGGGCATGCGCCGCCGAAAACCGGCAGATTTCGGCGGCTATCCCCCACTTTTACAGGATTAGTGCATCCTTTTTCCTGTCATAATAGTATACATTATGGGACAGAACCTCCTCGTCCACCACCTGGGTCTCATTGACCTCTCTGACCATAGTCTCCAGCTCCTTTTTGGAAAACTGCCCGGAATCGGGCACAAGAATACATTCATGAATGCTGCTGGGCAGCACAAAGTAATTGCAGTGCAGAAGTCTGCTGATATGGGAAAGTACATGGGGATACAAAAGCACCGCGGCGCCGAAATACTTTTCTTCATTGGTAAGGATATACATCGGCTCCCGCTTCTGAAAACCAAGGGACAGAAAATCATCCTCCCCGGACATCTCCCGGATCAGCTCCTCCATCCCCTGAAACGTAAAGGGCAGTCTGCGGCTGGTATTTTTATGTGCATCCTCATATATTTCCTTCAGCTTGACCCCCCAGGTTTCCAGATGACAGTTATGTACCAGAAAATTTGCTCCGTTTAAAATCTCCTCATCCAACCGGTAATAAAACACCACAGCCAGGTCAAGATACGGAATATAAGGGACATTGTTCAAAAGTTTTCGGTTCATCTCAAAATTGATCAGTTTGTAGCAGATATGGCTTCTGGCTCTTTTGTAATCTTCAAACCCGGCATTTTGAAACTCTTCCTCCTCCACCTGCCTTTCTGCGTTGAGCTCCAGGATCTTAAGCGTCACTTCCTCCAGAGACATTCCATGTCTGAAGAAATCATAGAAATCAGCCAGATATATGGTAGGCGCAATATGGGCACCGCTCTCCATAATCGTGACAGCATCCAGAATCTTCCCGTTGTTTTTCTCAATCCTGTGAAGTGTGACCCTCTGTTCCCCCGCTTCTTTTTTCAGGCTGCTGAGTATCTCCTGTGTAAATGTGTTGTAGTCCATCTGTGAACCTCTCTTTCTTTTTTTACTGCCTACCGGAATTTTGCCGTATAGGATCTCAGACAGTAAAAATACTGTCCTATATTTAAGGGCTGCAAATGGACATATGGTTTCCATTGACAGTCCGTAAATATTCTTTTTGCTGTAATTGGAAAACACTGCACGAATGTGCAAGAATGCTGATAGATATTTGACTGTTATACATTGTAAAAATGTAAATATTATTATACAGGAATGCAAGGGATATTTCAAGTACATTTTACGATAATATTTCTTTTTTGAATCTCTCATTCTTTTAACCCCGGAGACAGGGGCAGTCACTGCCCCTCTGTCCTCCAAAGCCAGGTATCCTCCATCCCTACCGGTACTTCACGGCAGCTTCCGTCTGTGGCGTAAACTTTCGCGGTATCGCGCTCGTATACAACAGATTTGATGATCAGCCACTGTTCCGTTCTGCTGTCCCATACAGGGTGTTCTATGTAGTTTGGCAGGTCATGGATCTTAATGCCCATTTGCTGCTTATCCACACCAATATTTTTTAAATATTCCAAAACCGTCATCTCTCCTATTCCTTCTCAAATTCTTTGCCGTATCTGTGTAGTTTCAAAAATCTTTTCCTGTTTTACCCATACTGCCGGACCGTGTATCCGACCCTCCTTTTATAAAGCTTATGGCTTTTGTCCACTTTGTTACCAGTAACGCGCTTCGCGATGCACAGTTCTGTCCTTTAGAGTACCAAAACAATAAATAGCTTTTTGATGCCTGCTGGCGGGTATCTTGCTTCGCATCGCGCAGCATCCATCTTTAGAAAACATCTCCCGGAACTATAGCCTGTAATATGTAACGGTTTATGCAGTATTTTTATATTCTTCCTCCAATCCTTATTGACATTGCTGAGATAATAAAGTATACTCATTTTATCGAACATACGTTTGTATTTGGCATTTATTTCCGTTAACGGTTATTACTTTTATATAATATCACCGTTAATTACTATAGTCAATTATTTTTCTTCCATTTTTTTCCGTCAAGTAGTATTTATTATCTATTCTCAAGTTGATTTTTGTTGATTTTTTCCGCTGGCGGCTGTAAACTTTCAGTAACAGGAGGATACTGAAATGGGTCTTGAAAAAATCGAAGAATACAAAAAGAGGCTGGGAATGACTACTGCAGAGCTTTCTGAGAAATCCGGTGTTCCGAAAGGAACGCTTGACAAAATATTAAGCGGCGTGACCAGAGATCCTAAACTGGAAACCCTGAAAGCCATCGCCCGGGTTCTTGGACTTACCCTGGATGATTTTGATGATGTGAGCAGAGAGCCGGAGAAACCCGTCCCCACATACGACGACGTGGAGCTTCTCATAGCCAGAAACGGAAAAAAAATGTCAAAAGAACAGAAACTTCGCCTGATACAACTGTTGTCCGAAATAGATGAGTAATTTCGGAGCGATTTATTTTGGAGTATATTTTTATAGCAGATATGATTCTGAAAGTCTACAGGGAGTGCGGCATTAAAGATTTCCCCATTCCCTGCCTTGATATCCTGAGGCATTATGAATTCAGGACGATTACATATTCAAGATTGAAAGAATTAAATCCTGAGATCTACACACTCTGCGTCACTGCCTCCAACGATGCTTTCTGTGACCAGAGAAACCGCATCATCGCTTACAATGAAAAAGCGGTTTTGGGCCGTATACGTTTCTCTCTCATGCACGAACTGGCACACTGTGTCTTTGAACACACCGGTGAAGATCCGGAAAACGAGGAAATTGCAGACTGTTTTTCCGGTAATATACTGGCTCCCAGGGTTGCGATCCGCCATTATGGCTGCAAAAATGCAGAGGACATCCACCTGCGGTTCGGGCTTTCCTATGCGGCCTCCAACAAAGCGGTACAGGAATATAACACCTGGGAGCAGAGATGCACGTTAAAAGCAGACCGGGAGCTGGATGACTGGTTATTTCCGCTTAACGACTTCCACCGGAGTTTCCTCCGCCGTCTGCGCAGGCAGCAGCGCAGACAAAAGCAGCAGATGAAGCAGTACGAGCAGAAGCTCTCCTTTCTGCAGGAGAATCATTTGGATGACTATCTGGTACAGGGAGAGGACTGCCGGCTGTATGAATTTCAAAACAGTTTGACAGAATAATTTCAGACATGATAAAAGCCCGGAAATCCAGGTTTCCAGGCTTTTCTTTTACCAGAAGCATTATACTCTGGACAGGTATTCTCCCGTTCTTGTATCAATCTTGATCTTATCACCCTGGTCTACAAATAAAGGAACATACACAACTGCGCCAGTCTCAACAGTAGCCGGTTTGGTAGCTCCCTGAGCAGTATCTCCTTTGAATCCAGGTTCTGTATCGGTGATATCCAGTTCTACAAATAACGGAGCTTCGATAGCGAAAACATTTCCGTTGTAGGAACATACCTTTACCGTCTCGTTCTCTTTTACGAACTTCAGAGCATCGCCTACAGTCTGATTGTCAATGGCAATCTGGTCATATGTCTCATTGTTCATAAAGTAATATAAATCACCATCATTGTATAAATACTGCATGTCCACACGGTCAATACGTGCCTGCGGGAATTTCTCAGTAGGTCTGAATGTCTTCTCTACAACTCCGCCGTTGATAACATTTTTTAATTTTGTTCTTACGAAAGCAGCACCCTTTCCAGGTTTTACGTGCTGGAATTCCATAATCTGCACTACATTGCCATCAATTTCCAGAGTGAGACCATTTTTAAAATCTCCTGCTGATATCATAATGAATATTCCTCCTTAAATTCTTCCATTGGAAAAGCATCTCTTTTTCCACTGTACTCCATTGTATAATACCTCATCCGATTTTTCAACTGTTTTTTCGCTTTCTTTGGTCTTTCCTGTAAAAATAAAGGACGATTTTTTCCAATTTCCGCTTTAAAACTATCTGAATCTCCTCTTTGGGATGAATCGGTTTCACAAGAATATTGTGCATCCCTGTTCTCTTTGCACCGTACACATCCGTAAAAAGCTGGTCACCGATAAACACCGTGGTCTGCAGATCTGTTCCCATCAGCTCCATAGCCCTTCTGTAATTCTTCCGGGATGGCTTATGCGCATTCTCAATAAAATGTACCTGTACATCCCTGTTAAAAGAAGAAACTCTTTCATACTGGTTATTTGACAGCAGGCAGCACTGAAATCCAATCTCTTTAAGCCGTACAAAAAGCGCCTTTGCCCGTTCATCTGCAGGCTCCCCGTGAGGCACCAGGGTATTGTCAATGTCGAAGATCAGACCCCTGTATCCCTGCGCATATAATTTTTCAAAGTCTATGACATATGTGGAATCCAGATATTCATCCGGAAAAAAAGTGCGAAACATTGTCGATTCTCTCCCATCTGTAAGCAAAATAAAACGCGGCATGGCTTATTATACCCTGCCGCGCATCCAAAAATTCTTGTATTCTTCACGGCATACTTTTTAGATACTGTGGCATGCCATAGATGGCACCCCGTACCTGAAGGCACAGCAAATGTGCCGCATATAGTATACCGTGATGGTAACAGTTTTCCCGGGTGTTTGTCAATTCTTTTTGTATTATTTCAAGTTCGTTTTGCCCGACTGTGCCGTTGTTCGCGCTTCTCTGTCCCGCCAGGTGTTTTTAAACCGAAGATATAAAATCCTGAGGCAGGCAGCGCAGTAAATCTGCAGACCTGTCTGAACTGTCACTTTTCAGTTATCTTTCTGTCAGGACTGTATACTGCTGTGTCTCCAGTACATTTTTATAGGCCGGACGAATGATCTTGTCTGTGTTGATCAGCTCTTCCATGCGGTGCGCACTCCATCCCACGATCCTGGCAATGGCAAACATCGGTGTATATAATTCAAGCGGAAGCTCCAGCATGCTGTAAACAAATCCGCTGTAGAAGTCCACATTGGCACTGACACCTTTGTAGATATGACGCTCCTGTCCGATGATCTGAGGTGCCAGACGCTCTACCATCTCGTAAAGCTGGTAATCTTTTTGTCTTCCCTTTTCTTCTGCAAGCTGTTTTACAAACTTCTTGAAAATCTGGGCACGCGGATCTGATATGGAATATACCGCATGACCCATTCCATAAATCAGACCTCTCTTGTCAAAGGCTTCTTTATGGAGCAGTTTTCTGAGGTATTCGGAAACCTCTTCCTCGTCCTTCCAGTCCTTTACATGCTTCTTCATATCGTCAAACATGCGTACAACTTTAATGTTGGCTCCGCCGTGTTTCGGACCTTTTAAGGAACCGAGAGCCGCCGCAATGGCAGAATAGGTATCTGTTCCCGAGGAGGAAACCACATGCGTGGTAAAGGTAGAGTTATTACCGCCGCCGTGCTCCATATGCAGCACCAGGGCCAAATCCAGAATGGTTGCTTCAAACGGCGTATACTTCTTATCCGGACGCAGCATTAAAAGAATGTTCTCTGCTGTGGACAGTTCCTTTTTCGGATGATGTATATATAAACTCTTGTTCTGGTTATAATGGCGGTGCGCCTGATATCCGTAAACGGACAGCATCGGGAAAATACTGATAAGATTGATGCATTGACGGAGTACATTGGGAAGTGATATGTCCTCCGGGTTCGTATCGTAGGAATATAAGGTTAGAACACTCCTTGAAAGGGTATTCATCATGTCCCTGCTGGGAGCTTTCATGATAACATCACGGACAAAATTCCGTGGCAGACATCTCTGGTCGCCCAGTATCTTGCAGAAATCATCTAACTGCTGCTGTGTCGGCAGTGTTCCGAATAACAGCAGGTATGTAGCTTCTTCAAATCCAAAGCGTTTCTCCTGGAGAAATCCTTTAGTCAATTCTTCAATGTTGATTCCTCTGTAGTACAGCTCACCTTCGCAGGGAACTGATTTTCCATCCTCTTCTTTGCTGGAGACTATATTGGATATCTGTGTCAGTCCGGCAAGAACGCCTTTTCCGTTGATATCACGCAGGCCTCGCTTTACATCATACTTCGCATAGAGGGACACATCCATCTTGCTGTGATCCTCGCAAATCTTTGTAAGGGCTTCGATTTCAGGTGTTACTTTCATATTAAATCCCATTTTAGATTCCCCCTTGTTCTTTTATCTTCATCGCTTTAGCATAACGATATTTTACCATAAGAAAAGGTCCGTAACAAGAAAAATTTTTCTAAACATTCTATAAATTTATCAGACAGTAACTGTTCCGGCATAACTATGTTTTTGCATTGTATACTTGCAGAAAAGGATTTTTTCCTTTAAACTAAAGGAATGAAAGGAATGGTTCGCTTATGAAAATGGATGAAACTGTAGATGTGTGTGATTGCGTGCATAAGCATGATCATATACAAAAAAAAGTAATACCGGACGAGACTACATTGTATGGGCTGGCGGATCTGTTCAAGGTTTTCGGGGATCCTACCAGGATTCGGATTTTGTATGCTTTGTCGGCCGGGGAATTGTGTGTCTGTGATATTGCTTCGGTGCTGAATATGACGCAGAGTGCGATTTCGCATCAGCTTCGGGTGTTGAAGCAGATTAAGCTGGTAAAATTCCGGAGGGAGGGGAAGACGGTTTATTATTCTTTGGCGGATGCGCATGTGGAGACTATACTTAGTCAGGGGTTGGAGCATGTGCAGGAGTAGGGGTGTATCTGACTGCGAGGGCGGATATTGGTGAAGGCTGCTGTTGGCGGGAGCTGTGGAAAAGTGGGAATATAAATGAGTAACTATATGAAACTGGCGGTATCCCGGCTGCTTGTTTGCAGGCAGGGGATACCGCCGGTTGTATGATTATAGTTTTAGTTTGGCGAAGGCATCGGCGAAGGCGTTGTTTAGGGGTTCGGAGGCTTCTTTTTTTTGCTTGGTGAGGTATTTCTGGACATCTTTTTTGGAGACGCCGGCGCCTTCTTTTTCACGGCGTGATTGGAAGGAGGAGAGTTTTTCTTTGTAGCCGCAGGGGCAGATAAAGGTCTCCTCCTTGCCTTTTACATAGAGCTCCATGCGTTTGTGGCATTTGGGGCAGCGGGCATTGGTGGTACGGGAAATGGTTTCACGGTGGCCGCATTCACGGTCCTGGCAGACCAGGAGTCTGCTGTTTTTGCCGTTTACGGAGAGCATGCGTTTGCCGCAGACAGGACATTTGGTGTTGGTCAGGTTATCATGGCGGAAGGTGCCGTCTCCTGTCTTGATCTCCCGGATGATGTCCTGGGTATAGTCTTTGATGTCGGAGAGGAAGGCGTCTTTTTTCAGCCTGCCGTCTGCGATCCTGGAAAGTTTCATCTCCCAGTCTGCTGTCAGCTCCGGTTTTTTCAGGTCCTCAGGTACCAGCTCCAGAAGCTGTTTTGCTTTGGAGGTGATGTATATGTCTTTGCCTCGTTTTTCCATCAGGAAGGTGTTGAAAAGTTTATCAATGATATCCGCACGGGTGGCAACGGTTCCAAGGCCGCCTGTCTCGCCCAGTGTTTTGGCTGCTTTGGCGTCATGGCTTTCCATGAACTTAATGGGATTTTCCATGGCGGAGAGCAGGGTTGCCTCGTTGAAATGAGCCGGGGGTTTTGTTTTTCCTGTGGTCAGCTCCGCTTTGGATGCTGGGAAGGTGTCACCTTTTTTCACGGTTGGGAGAGTTTGGTCTTTCAGGGACGGTTCCTGGCTTCCCGTGTATTCCTCCTCGTCATCCTCATCGGACCAGCCGCTTTCATAGGCTTCTTTCCAGCCCGGACTTTTTACTATTTTGCCTTTTGCGAGAAAACACTCCCCTGCGGCCTGGGCTTTCACGGTTGTCTGCTCGTATTCAAAAGGCGGCATGAGTACACTTAGAAAACGGCGCACCACCAGGTCATAGATTTTGCGCTCCTCGTTTGTCATGTGATCTAACTGGACAAATTGTTCTGTGGGGATGATGGCATGATGGTCGCTTACCTTTTTGTCATCCACAAAGGATTTGCTGGCTTTTATGGGTTTCATGGAGAGGCTGCCCGCAAGTTTGCGGTAGGGACCTACTGCACAGGCTTTCAGCCTTTCTTTCAGGGTTCCGACCACGTCGCTTCCGATGTAGCGGGAATCTGTTCTCGGATACGTGAGGACTTTGTGGTTCTCATACAGGCGCTGCATAATGTTCAGAGTCTCTTTTGCGGAGAGGCCGAATTTTTTATTTGCATCTCTCTGAAGCTCAGTCAGATCGTAAAGGCCCGGCGCAAAGGTCTTTTTTGCAGTCTTGTCTACGGATTCTATGGTAAGGGAGCCTGCCTTGACCTGTTTTAACAGGGTTTCCATCTTCTCCTGCTGGAAGGAACGGCAGGAACCGCTCTTTTTGTCCTGCCAGGTAAAATGAACGCCTCCGGCAAGTACAGTCATGCCGTAGTAATCCACGGGTTTGAAGTTTCTGATCTCCTCCTCGCGTTTTGCTATCATGGCAAGGGTCGGCGTCTGGACACGTCCGCAGGAAAGCTGGGCATTGTATTTGCAGGTCAGGGCTCTTGTGGCATTGATTCCCACCAGCCAGTCAGCCTCCGCACGGGAAACTGCTGCTGCGTACAGATTATTGTAGTCCCTGCCGTCTCTTAAATGGGCAAAGCCGTCACGGATCGCCTTGTCTGTGACAGAGGATATCCACAGACGTTTGATGGGTTTTCGGCAGTTTGCTTTTTCCAGGATCCATCTGGCAACCAGCTCGCCCTCACGCCCCGCATCGGTGGCAATGATGATCTCTCCCACGTCGTTTCTGTAAAGCTGTGTTTTCACTGCATTGTACTGTTTGGCTGTCTGTTTGATCACCACAAGCTCCATTTTCTTTGGAATCATGGGGAGATGCTCCATTTTCCACTCCCTGTACTTTTTGTCATAGCCTTCCGGGTCGTCTAAAGTGACCAGGTGGCCCAGGGCCCAGGTCACAATGTATTTGTCACCCTCCATAGTGCCGTTTAACTTTTTTCCGCATTTCAGCACCCTGGCAATATCCCGGGCGACGGACGGTTTTTCTGCTAAAACTAATGATTTCATGAAATTACATTACCTTTCCAAAAAATTCTGTTGTCTTCTTCACTTTCTGCATTATATCGTCAAACATGGCTGGTGTCAAAGACTGCATACCGTCACACAGCGCTTTTTCCGGATTATTGTGTACTTCGATCATGACGCCGTCGGCTCCCGCCGCAATCGCTGCCATGGTAAGGGGCTCTACCATGAAACGGATTCCCGCCGCATGGCTTGGGTCTATGATGACCGGCAGATGCGTCTTTTTCTTCAGCATGGGAATCGCGGAAATATCCAGGGTATTCCTCATGGAAGTCTCGAATGTGCGGATACCTCTCTCACAGAGAATCACATTCTCATTGCCTCCTGCCATAATATATTCTGCGCTCATGAGCAGTTCATCCAGGGTATTCGCCATGCCGCGTTTGAGGAGAATGGGCTTTTTCAACTTTCCGAGCTCTTTCAGAAGCTCAAAGTTCTGCATATTTCTGGTGCCGACCTGGATCACATCCACATCCTCAAATAATTCCAGATGGCCCAGACGCATGATCTCCGTGACAATGGGAAGTCCGGTCTGTTTCTTGGCTTCTAAAAGCAGCCTCAATCCCTCGTCTCCCAGTCCCTGGAAAGAGTAGGGGGAGGTTCTGGGCTTAAATGCGCCGCCTCTTAAGAGTCCTGCACCTGATTTTTTTACATCCTCGGCCACCTCGATCATCTGCTCCCTGGTTTCCACAGAACACGGCCCTGCAATGACCTGGAAATTCCCGCTGCCAATCTTTCTTCCGCACACATCGATCACCGTGTCATCCGGGTGCATGCTTCTGTTGGCTTTCTTGTACGGCTCCTTAATTCTTTTTACCGACTCCACCACTTCCAGCGCCTGAAACTGGTCCTCCTGCAGTTCTGTGGTATCACCGATCAGGCCGATCAGTGTGGTATCCAGCCCTTCGGACATGTGAAGCTTCAGTCCTCTGTCAAGGAGGTTTTTCTTCAGCTCCTCCACCTTTCTCTCGTCCGCGCCCTTTTTCAGTACAATGATCATAATGCATTTCCTCCATTTCTTCTCTTCAGATATCTGACTCCTGTTCCGGAAAATCATTTCCCAATGAACACAAAAAACCGATGTCTGCTACGCGCAAACACCGGTCTGATTCCACTATCTTTCAATATTTTAAAAGACTTTATGAAACAGATGTTTTACCGTAGCAAAATGAACCTGCGTTATAAAAATAACCCAGAAAGCCAAAATAATATGCTTTTGTCCAAACGTTCATTTCTGCTGTCATAATAAAACCTCTATCTCACTTTGTTATTCCCAATAATACTACCCGGCGGCTGCTTTGTCAATCATTTTATATCAGATTATTTTATCAATTTAAAGTGTAACGGTTTAAATTGCAAGCGCAGCCCGAAAATAAAAGAACCCCTGGCAGGGAACGGCTCTTTCCGTTCCTGCCAGGAGTCCTCCCACCGCCGGGACCGCTCATAAAAATCAGCGTTTTACATTGCCTCAGCTCTCTCAAACTGGCTGTTGTACAGATTCGCATAAAATCCGTCTGCTGCCAGCAGCGATTCATGGGTTCCCTGCTCAATGATATCTCCGTCTTTCATCACAAGGATCAAATCCGCGTCACGTATGGTAGAAAGCCGGTGCGCGATCACAAAGCTGGTTCTGCCCTTCATCAGGTTATCCATAGCCTTCTGTATACGCTCCTCTGTCCTGGTATCCACAGAGGATGTAGCCTCATCCAGGATCAGTATCCGGTTGTCCGCCAGAATTGCCCTTGCTATGGTCAGAAGCTGCTTCTGTCCCTGGGAAATGTTGTTTGTCTCCTCATTCAGCACCATCTGGTAGCCGCCGGGCTGTGACATGATGAAGTGGTGGGCATGCGCCGCTTTCGCCGCAGCGATAACCTCCTCATCCGTGGCGTCCAGCCTGCCGTAACGGATATTTTCCATGATCGTTCCGTGGAACAGCCAGGTATCCTGCAGCACCATGCCGAACAGTTCCCGCAGTTCACTTCTGTTAAAGTCTTTGATATTATGGCCGTCGATCAGGATCTCACCGGAATTGACGTCGTAGAACCGCATCAGCAGTTTGATCATGGTCGTCTTGCCGGCACCTGTCGGGCCGACGATTGCCACCTTCTGCCCCGCTTTTACAGATGCGGAGAAATCATGGATAATGATTTTGTTCGGATCATATCCAAAGGAAGTGTGGCAGATTTCCACATTGCCGTCAATATGGCTTACATCTGCAGGGTTTTCCACAATCTGCTCTTCCTCCGGGACATCCAGAAATTCAAAGACCCTCTCGGATGCGGCGGCTGAAGACTGCAGCATATTCGTCACCTGGGCAATCTGCTGGATGGGCTGGGTAAAGTTTCTGATGTACTGGAAAAATGCCTGCACATCGCCCACTTCAATCCTGTTCTTAATAACCATGAATCCGCCCAAAAGGGCAACCATCACATATCCCAGATTTCCCACAAACTGCATGATAGGCATCATCATGCCGGAGAAAAACTGGGAGCGCCATGCAGAGCTGTACAGCTTCTCATTGGTCTTCTCAAATTCATTGATCACGGATTCCTCTTTGTTGAAGGCTTTCACAACGTTATGTCCGCTGTAGATCTCCTCCACCTGCCCGTTTACTTCACCCAGGTACTTCTGCTGCGCCTGGAAATATTTCTGTGAATGTTTCATGACCTTGCTGATGATCGCCATGGAAACAGGCAGGATCAGCAGGGCTGCCAGCGTCATCCACACATTGATGCTCAGGTACCTGGTA
>OAVG01000098.1_pt1 | contig 83334 bp, 86 predicted proteins | sample 1495271 | NCBI WGS metagenome assembly OAVG01 (sample SAMEA2580077, study PRJEB22360) | human gut metagenome | biome: human gut; feature: human-associated habitat; material: faeces | place: Denmark | collected 2008/2010 | reverse complement strand
CGGTATCATCCGGCGGCAACTATACAGATGCCAAGGGCCAGCAGTGGGTATGCGACGAGATCGATCTGGAAAGAGAGAAATATATCGAGAGAAGATGGCAGAAGGTATTTGATGGGAGTGAGGATTGGCGTATCTATTCATCGTCCAGATTTAAAGGATATATGATTGATGGTATCCTGCCATTCTCTGACAGTAGACGAGCTGGATTTTGCAATATGTTTACTGTTTCGGAAAATACCGAGATTATCGAATCCATATGGCTGGGGGTTGGTAATTCAATATTATATACCGTCAGTAATCGTTTTTATGATGAAAGTCTTGAAGATAAAGGCCTTGCCAACTGGAAAGCGTTCCTCGCAGAAAATCCAATGAAAGTAATGACCTATTTGGATACCCCCATCGAACGCGGCCTCGCCCCGGAAGAGATCGCCGCCTACAAGGCCCTTCGGACGTACAGCCCGACTACGGTTGTGAGCAATGACGCGGCAGCATGGATGGAGGTGACTTATGAAAGGTAATAAAGAAATGAAAAAATACATTGGAACAAAATTGATTGAAGCAGAGTCAATGACATTTGGACAGTACAATGAATTAAAAGGATCTGATAATAAGATTGGCCTGTGTCCATATGAGGAAGGATACATGGTGAAGTATTCAGATGGACATACCTCTTGGTCTCCTAAGTCAGTTTTTGAGCGCGCGTATCTGCCTGTGGATGATAATAAGGATCTTCCATCCGGCGTAAGCATCGGCCCCCAAATGGTAGATGAGTTTATTGCATATACAGATACCCAGACTATGGGAAACCGAACCACAGTGGTGCGCTGTGTCCTTAGAAATGGTTTTGAAATTGTAGAATCCAGTTCAAGTGTGGATCCGAAGAATTACTCGGAAGATATGGGGTATGAAATATGCATGAATAAAATCAAGGATAAAATTTGGGCACTGTTAGGTTTCTTGTTGCAGACAGCCTGGCATGGAATCAGATAGAGGAGTATCAAATGGATAGGGATAAGCTTATTTTAAAAGATGGGACAGTAATAGAGTTGGATGCAGGTGCATCCTTAGAAAGGGTCAAGGTAACAGCGAATGACAGAACGGCCATGCTGCAGGTCTGGCAGGAACTGACCGAGGAGAACCTGGCAGAGGTACAGATCAAGAACGGAAGCGGGCTGACGGTTGGAACGTATACAGATCTTATGCTGGTATCTGAAACGTCCACAGTGGATGCGGATGGAGCCGTAACCACTACCTACAATCTGCGGGAAAAAAGCGAGATAGAAAAACGCCTGGACAGCGTTGAGACTGGTCAGAAGATTCAGGACGGCGCTATCGGAGATCTGGGAGAAACGGTTGGGGCGCTTGCAGAGGGAGGCGAGGTATAATGGGGGCTTTTTATGGAACACAGATCCGGGCAGGAGAAATCACGCTGGAAGATGTACCTAAATTCTGGCGTAAGAAAACAGAAAAATGGCTGAAAGAAAATCTGGAGGAGTAAAACGTGGGCGAGATTTTACAGTACATTTCTGCCCATTGGATATCATGGGTGTTTGCGGTCATATCTGCCCTGCTGGGAGCGGCGAACCGTCAATTATACCGTCAGATGAAGGCGCAGCGCAGTAAGACCCAGGCTATTAACGAAGGTGTCCTCGCTTTGCTGCATGACCGGCTTTATCAGGCGTGTCAGTATTACATAAATAAGGGATCCTGTTCAATTGATGATCGCGATAATTTGGAATATATGTTTCGACCGTATAAGGCATTGGGCGGAAACGGGACAGGAGAGGAATTATATAACAGGTGTCTGGCCCTTCCATATGGGCCTGAGAAGGAGGATTAAGAAATGGATGTAAATGTAATTATGCAGTACGTATCATGTGTGCTGATTGCCATTGGGGCAATGGCTTTTTTTGTATCGGCGGTTACCCAGGTAATTAAGTCATGGCCTAAACTGGATCAGCTGCCGACATCAGCGGTGGTGATTGTATTATCGTTGATTTTGTGCCCGGTAACATTTGTTGCGCTGATGTCGTATCTGAAACAGCCGATTGAGTGGTATATGGTGTTTGCCTGCATTCTGGCGGCTTTTATAGTGGCATTGGTTGCTATGGATGGCTGGGAACGCGTTAAGGAAATTTGGAATCGCACACAGTATAAGAAAGCCAAGTAGAAGGATCCATCTATCTCCCGGTCCGGCCAGGGTTAGAGCTGGAGAGCAAATAATATAAAATTTTAAGGAGGATTATATGGATTACGATTACAAAAACAGAAGAATTACTGCGAAAAACCCGGAGGAAGAAAGAAAGTACACCAGACATATGGCAGAATATGGACCAGGAACCGGAAAGACACATCCTGATGACTGCCCTTACTGTAAGAAACACGGCTGGAAGACATTCCCTGGCACGACATTTGAGAAAGAATGTGATAAATGGGCTGCGGAGCATCCAGAAGAGGTAGAAAAGTGAAAGCTATGTTAAGTCAGCAAATGGCTGGAAAAACCGATGAGGAAATCATTGCAACCTATATCCCTGTGTGATGCAGCATATTTTTGCAAGGGATGGGAAAATGCTATAGGGTGCCGTATCGAACATAAGGCAGCTGTAGAATATGGCCTTGATATTATTTACGAGGCTTAGGATCTTAAGAGCCTGGGAAAAATCCTAGGCTTTTTATTTTAGGAGGATACCATGGAGATAAAAAAAGAGATTGGTAAAGTAAATTGTTATGTAGGAAAGAACTGCCCGACATGGATTGTAATCCATGAAACAGATAATTACAACAGAGGTGCTGGAGCTATTAAACACGCACAAGCTCACATAAACGGAAACTTATCCACATCTGTGCATTGGTATGTGGATGATTCTGTGGCTGTGCAGACACTGGATTATAAGGATGGTGCATATGCAGTGGGCAAGCAGTATGGTACACCGTCTGTACCAGGAGTAACCAATACCAACAGCATCAATATTGAGATCTGTGTCAATCCGGATTCTGATTACGATCAGGCCCGTACCAACTGTGTCGAACTTGTAAGACAGATCATGGAAGAGACAGGGATCAGGGGGGATCATGTGATCCGGCACTATGATGCCAAGCGGAAGTACTGTCCCCGTAGGATGCTGGATCAGCCGCAGCTATGGACGGATTTCAAGGCGGCCCTGAATCAGCCTACATATGCGACAGGCTGGCACCATGACAGTAATGGCTGGTGGTATGCAGACACGCCACACAGCTTTTATACATCCTGCTGGCAGGTGATTAACCATCATAAGTATTATTTTAACTCAGATGGCTACGCCCTGACAGACTGGCACCAGATTGGCGGAAAGTGGTATTATTTTGAACCTACATCCGGCCACCCATTAGAGTGCGCATTGTATGTATCGGATGCAAATGGAGTACAGAGACCAGGAGAATTTTAGAGGAGATTTGTATGAAATTAAATGATCTGATAGAGAAAATTACGGATCTGAGGGGCCAGCAGTATAGCACCAATATGATCATGGGCTGGATCAATGAAATTGAAGGCCAGGTAGTGGAAGAGGTCATAAATCAGGCAGAGGGATTTGATAAAGTATTTATTCCTCTGGATTATCAGCTGGATTATGATACTGAACTGAGTATACCGGATCGATTTCAGGATGTATATATCAACTATCTGCTGTCAAAAATTGATTTTCATAACGAGGAGACAGAGCGATACAACAATGATGTGATCATGTATAACTCTGCATATGAATCTTTTTCTGCCTGGTTCCGCAGGCAGCATAGGGCAAAGCAAAGGGCTATGTTTTCGAGATTTTGAGGTGAAAAATGGGAAGATTACCAATGCTGTCAATGGCCCCCAGAGGGAATAATAAGCAGTTGGGCGCTTTTGGAGGACTGAATAAGGGGCTTGTGATCGGTGACAATGAGTTTTCAGATATGAAAAATATGTGTTCCGACCAGTTCCCAGCTATTGCTGTAAGGAAACCGAGGGGAGAGATTATAAAGAAACTGGAAAAGCCTCATGGGCTATTCTGGAAAAACGGTTTGGCTTATGCAGATGGTTTAAAGCTGTACTACAAAGATAAGGAAATTGGCACAGTTACAGACACAGATAAACAGATGGTTGGGATGGGGGCTTACATTGTTATATTTCCAGACAAACTGTTGTATAACACATCCACGGGGGAACTGAAAGGTCTGGAAGCCTCATGGACTCAGGGAGCAGCCGCCACGTTTGCTCAAACAACCAGTGGAAGTACAATGGTGAAAATTAGCTGTACAGACATCGGAAACAATTTTTCACAGTTTGATGGTGTGGAGATTACCGGATGCACAAATACTGAATTTAACAAAACCACGGTGATTCAGGAGCTGGCAGCTAATTACATCATAATTGTAGGAAATCTGAAAGAGAGCTTTACGCAGGATTCCGGTCTTAAAATTACCCGTAAAACGCCGGATATGGATTACATTTGTGAGAATGGGAACCGGATCTGGGGATGCTCCAGCAAAAACCATGAGGTTTATTCCAGCAAGTTGGGAGATCCTACAAACTGGCAGGCATATGAGGGAATCAGTACAGATTCCTATGCGGCTACAGTGGGGAGTGATGGGGATTTTACGGGATGTCTGTCTCATATGGGTTATGTTTTATTTTTTAAGGAGGATGTAATACACAAAGTATTTGGAGACAAGCCAAGCAATTACCAGATCAACACTACCTCTCCAGTACGTGGGATTGCCAAAGGCTGCGAAAAAACCGCCTGTACGGTAAATGAAACGCTGCTGTATGTGTCCCGGAATAACGTATGTAGCTATGACGGGGCCTATCCGGAATCTGTATCAGACACACTGGCAGAGGTCCGTTTCTCAGGCGGTGTGGCCGGACAATATAACGGAAAATACTATGCTTCTCTGTGTGATGCATATGGTAATTGGAATCTATATGTATATGATCTCAAAAAAGGAATGTGGCACAGGGAGGACAATCTTCATGTACTGTTTATGACCTATGGAGAAGGGCAGCTTTATTGTATTGATGCAGATAACCAGATGTTTACCATCTCAGGAACCCGTGACGAATACATAGAATGGATGATAGAGAGCGGGGATATGATGGATGGAACCGTAGAGTTTAAATACCTGAAACGGCTGTTGTTCAACCTGCTGTTAGAGCCAGAAAGTGAAGTGGATGTATTTTTGAAATGTGATGGAGAGCCGGAGTTCAAAAAGAAGATTTCTTTTACTTCTACGGGCTACAGAACCCAGACTCTGAACGTGGTACCAGACCGGTGCCAACGCTATCGGTTCCGCCTTGAGGGGAAAGGGCCGGCGGCATTGATCGCATTGAGCAAATATATAGGCTACGGGAGTGATATTCATGGCGGCGTATAAGCCTTTGATGATTGAAAAAAATGAAACAGATATAAAAAAGATCATGCGGCAGCTCTACCGCTTCAGTGAGGATTTGAAATTTACGATATCAAACATTTCATTGGATGACAATGTGTCAAAGGAAACTCTGGATGCTATTACAGACCGGGGTAATACGGTGCGAAAAATTAAGTTTGATACAGAACATTTTGTGATTGAATATGAAAATTATAAAATTGGAGTGGTTACAAGGCTGGATCAGACAGAGGACACCATATCTTTCCTGGTTGATTCTGGAAATGTGGTAAAGGAAATGCTGACCCGGATGGAACTTCATGGGGAATATATACGCTTTACCAGCGGCCAGATCCTTATCAATGCTCAAAATATGACATTAGATGCTGTAGGGAATGCTGTTTTTTCAGGGGCAATCAACGGAGGATCGATCAATATTAACAACCGTTTTATTGTACATCCTAATGGGGATTGCTATGTAGATGATTCATTGAAAACGGAAACCCTGAATCCGGCTCAGGGTGTGACGGCGGCTGATATGGAAGTATACAACGATAATGATTATATCAATACCATAGGCCGAACTGCGACCTGCGGAGAAGCGTATATTTCAGAAACCCTGTCATGCAATCGGGTGAGATATACATCTGATCGACGGAAAAAGAGGGAGATCCGTCCGTTGACGGATGTATCCGTGCTGATCCGTAACCTCAGGCCAGTACGTTACTGTATCAATGGCCGGGATTCTATTGGATATATTGCCCAGGAAGTGCGGAATTGTATTGTGTCAGATTCTGACACATTTCATTTGGATAGTATTCTGGCTGTTGGACAGGCTGGGGAGTATATGGAAGTGCCATATGCAATTTACACAGCGGTTTACTCCATGGCCATACAGCAGCATCAGAAACGGTTGGACAGGCTGAAAAGAGAACTTAAGGAGATGGGAACAGATGTCAAGTTTTAATGTACCTATGCTGGGAGGTCAGAATCCGGATATAAAGAAAGTGTACAACTACATACAGCTTTTGAATGACCAACTCCGTTATAGCTTATCTAATATCACTCCAGAAGATAACTTTGACGAGGAATCATTTTTAAAATATCAGGAGACAGAAACCCATATAGCACAGCTGGAAGTTACCATGAAGGGATTTCTATCACAGTTTCAGGATCTTCAAAACCATGTTTCCAGTAGCATTCAAGTGCTGGATGGAAAAATTGCGTTAAAGGTGAGTAAGGACAAATTGTGTTCGGAAATATCTGCCACAACGGAAGCGATTACCTTTAAAACAGGTTATCTGATTATTGATGCCAATAATTTTAAGCTGAATAAAGATGGAACGGCTACATTTAGTGGAACAATCAATGGTGGATCAATAAATATAAATAACAGGTTTGTAGTGACTTCGGCAGGGCAGGTGACAATTGATTCTATTACCTTTGCCCAGGGCATTGTGACCAATGGGCTGTTGTATACAAATTACATTCGCATATCTGGAAATGCAGATGTAGAAGGAACGCTGACTGCAAAGACAATGAATGTGACAGGGGATGTGTCCTGCGAAACGTTGTTTGAACGGTCGGACAGGCGGTTGAAAGACAACATCCAAGATATTCCGGATCAGACAGCGCTGGAATTGGTTCTGGGGATGCGTCCTGTAACATTTCAATTCGTGGATACCGGGCAGAGGTCCATGGGATTGATTGCTCAGGAAGTGGATGACCTGCAGGAACGATTGGGTACAGATCTTCCTTTGGTGGATCATAGTGGGGAGTATATGGCAATCCCATATGGAAATAACAGTGTGTTGTTTTCTGGAGCGATCCGGCAGCAGGGACGGGAAATAGAGGCATTAGAAAAAGCAGTAAAAAGAATGAAGGAGGAACGAGATGAAGGTTGTATATGAAGAAAGCGATATCGGTATGGTACTGATGGCTCTTAATCAGCTGAAAGTGGAGGGAGTACAACAGGCGGGAATCCTGATAACAATTAGTAATACCCTCAATAAGGGAACAAAAGTAGAAGAAACCAAAAAGGAGAATCCGGAAGTAAAGGGGGAAAAATAAATGGCAGTAGCAAGTATTGTTGATTATTTAAAAAGCCGGGGCATGGACAGCTCATTTAATGCAAGGAAAAATCTGGCGAATCAATATGGCATATCTGGATACAGCGGTACAGCCCAGCAGAACACCTCATTGCTTAAAACTTTACAGCAGCAGTCTCAGCCCACACAGCAGCCACAGACAGCTTCAAACGGCCAGAATGTAACGATTACACCTGTACAGAATTCCAATGCAGGAAATCCGGCGTCCAGTTATCTTACGGACTATAAATATTCCAAATTTCAGCAATCGGATCGTACACAGGATTATGCAGACCGTTTGGATGAACTGGAAAATAACCGGCCAGATGAGTATAACAGTAAATACCAGGGGACAATTGACAGCATCATAGACAGCATCCTGAATCGGGAAGATTTTAAGACAGATGATGTGTATGAAAGTGATCTGTATAAGAATTACAGGGATCAGTACATACAGCAGGGCCAGAAGGCTATGAGGGACACCATGGGGACTGCACAGGCTGCCACGGGTGGATATGGATCTACCTATGCATCCGCAGTGGGTCAGCAGGCATATGACAGCTATATGAGCCAGCTGAGCGATAAAAGCCTGGATATTTATGATCGGGTATATCAGCAGTATCTAAACGAAGGACAGGAGCTGTACAATCGCCTGAATATGGTCAATAACCAGGACAGTATTGACTATGGACGTTATAGGGATACAGTGAGTGACTACTATAATGACCTTAATTACTATGCTGGCCGGTATGACAGCTCATACAATCAAGACTTTGGAGAATATCAGACCGATTTATCTGCAAAACAGTGGGCAGAGCAGTACGCTTACCAGAAAACCCAGGATGCGCTTGCACAGCAGAACTGGCAGACCCAGTTTGATTACCAGAAGGAGCAGGATGCTTTACAGCTGGATTTGCAGAGACAGCAGCTGGAACTTCAGAGGCAACAGGCGGCACGGAGATCTTCCGGGGGATCCGGGGGAAGTAAGAAAAAAAACAATAGCAATGTGTATCTTACGAAAGCCAGAAATATGTTGAATGGTACAGATGGAAGTGATAAGCACAAATATCAAAGCACTACGGTATCAAAATATTTAAGCAAACAATATGGATTATCTGCAGAAGAAGCAGCATATATAACCGCTCAGGCCAGCGAAGATTTACAAAAAACTACAGATGAAAATATAGATAAATATTACAAATATGCACAGAATTACGCAGAAACTACTGGTGCAGATGAAAATGCATTGTTTGAATATTTGAATCGTTTTTATGAGAACGGAAAAATCAATAAAGAGGACGCAGATGAAATTTTCCGCAGGCTCGGAATTGAATAAAAGGAGAAAATATGTCATTTAGTAGCAGATTGAAAGAGAAAGAGGAACAGGACTTTAAATCAAGGGAAAACACAAAAACAAGAAGGCCTTATTCGGAGCAGCAGGAAGGCGCTTTTTCCAGACGGCTTGAGCAGAAGGAAAGAGAACCGAAAGAAATGATAGTACCGCAGCAGGAAAAGAACAGTTCTTTTTTGGTACAGCCCAGAGTTGCTAAGTCTGATAATAAGCGTGCATGGCAAATGCCATCTTATTTATCCGGATCTATGCCTTCCGTTAATAATATTCCGTATGCTGCAGCATACCAGGATCAAAAGATGAGTCAGAATATTGAACAGAAAACACAAGATGCGGCTCAGAAGAAATGGAAAAAAACAAAGAATCAATATGAATTGGATAAGATAGGTTTTGAGTCAGGAAATCGCTTTATCAATTACAGTACCATCCCGCAGAGGTCAGACTATAAAACGGGTATACAAGAGGGTATGGAAAAACCCAACTTATTTGGAGATGATGAATATGGGCTTCTTGATTATCTTAATCCTGAAAAGAGGGAAGTCATTAAAGCCAGCAATTATAATTTTACCCGGATGAATGAGGATGAAAAAAATATCTATTATTATCTGAACGGCAGGTTTGGGGCAGAGGCCGCAGGAAACTATATTAAGTCAATTAACAGGGAACTGAATGAAAGAAATATAGAAACAGTGAAGAAAGGCGCAGAAGAACTGGGTAAGGATCATCCGATGTTTGCTGCTGGTTTGGATGCGGCTATTGCTCCGGCTACTGCAGGCGCATATCCTATAATGCTTGCTGAACAGGCGGCAGCTGCGATAAGTGGGAAATATGAACCTATGGATCCGAATGATAAATTGTTGGGGCAGGCAGCGATTTTGGAAGGATTAAAATCTGGTGTCACGGAAAACGAGGGTATTAAAAAAGTAATCCCTAATCAGACTGCACGAGGGTTCTTGGTAGGAACAGGAATGTCCATAGGTGAGAATGTAGCTCGTCTGCCATTTGGAGTATACGGGCTTGCGGCGGCGGCTGGAAGCGCTGGCTTGTCAGGGACACGGGATGCGGCTGAAAGAGGGGGTACAGCCGGTCAAGCAGTAGCTACAGGGGCAGTTAATGCGGCAGCGGAGGCTTTCTTTGAAAAATTTTCGTTGGATGGTCTGAATCGGTTTAAGGTATCCCCGGGCAGAGGCGTTAAGGAATTTCTTAAAAATGTAGGAAAACAGGCTATTACGGAAGGCTCCGAAGAGACAGCAACGGAAATTGTCAACACACTGTCCGATACTGTGATTATGAAGGAATTATCGCAGTATAACCAGGCCTATCAGACATATAAGGCAGCTGGAGCAGATGATGAGACAGCAAAGCGTGAAGCTTTTATGGGATTACTGAAAAATGTAGGGCTGGCCGGTTTGGGCGGCGCAATATCCGGTGGAATTATGGGGGGAGGCAGCCAGGCTCTGGGGAATGCAAGCCTTAGCATTTATGGAAGCGAGATTGATCAGGATTACAGAGACTATGCAAACGCTATAGATACAGATCCCACGCATTATGTTCGACCAGAAGATGCCAGGGAAGCTCAGGAATTGCAGAAAGCGGCCCAGGAGTATGCGAATTTACAGCGTCAGGGGAAGTATGTGCCGAACAGGGATAAGGCGGAATATGATATCCGAATGAATCAGTTTGTAGACAATCTCCAGACACGGGTTCAGGGACCACTACGTTCTCAAAATACGGTCAAAACTCCTGTAGACGATAAAATAATCGCTGAGACCGAAATACCCAATACAGAGCCTGTAGTTGATTTGAATACAGAGCCTCATCTGGTTGAAAGCTTGGTGGAGAATCGTGGGCCATTAAAAAGTGCAGCGGAAGCTGTAGAACCCGTACAGTCCCAGATAGTGGAGTATAAAAACCAAACAGAGGCTTATAAAGGAGCCTATGGAAAATATGGAGGGGAAGCGCTGTTAGATACTTATAATGGGACAGTAGATGTGTCTGTGTACAATAAGGCTTTTGGCCGTGCCTACGATGCAGGATACCATAATATGGATCTGGATATAGCGGAGCACTCCGCAATTATGTCTGTGTTGACGGATAAGCAGATAAAAGCGGCATATAGAGCAGGTATACAGGATTATAACGCTGATAATAAGGTGATTCCACAGTATACACAGGGAGAGGCCAGAAACGGAGGTCTTGGCAGTGTATCAGAGCTAGCCGGACAGGATCAGCGCAGGGTGGCAGACTATATCGGAAAAAAGACCGGACTTAAGATCAATCTGATACACAGCATGGAAGATGGAGCCACAGCAACATATAAAAGCGGTGAGATTACCATAGATGTGGGCTCAAAAGACTTCAATGGTGCTATGTCTCATGAATTAACACATTTCATAAAAGAACAGGTACCCAAAGCATATGAAACTTATAAGACCATTGTAGTAGAGGCAGAAATGAAAGCTTCGGGTCGGTCATGGGAAGATCTGATAGAATCCTATGATAGAACGTACTCAGAAGCAGGGCAGGAGCTGACCCGTCAGGAGGTAATTGAAGAAATTGTGGCGGATGCCACTCAGAAATTTTTTAATGATCCAGAGTTTATTGATTCCATCGTAAAAAAGGACAAGACCCTTGCGGAGCGCATTGCCGATTTTATTTCTGATGTTCTGGATTCTTTGAAAGCCCTTATGAAAAGTGCAAGTACACGGGTAGCGGCGAGAAATCTGGAGGAAGATATTGATCTATATAAAGAAGCCAGAGGAACATGGCTGTATGCACTGGAGAAGGCAGGAGAGGGCTATCGGGCTGGGAATACAGTGTATTTTGAGAAAGAAACTGGGGATACGAATGGTCAGGAAATGAATATCAGGTATCAGTTAAATCAGTTTGGTTTTGAAGAGTATACCCAGAAAGAAAAGGAAAACTTAAAATCAGACAGGATTATGCTTGCCAATTCTGTTGAGGATATAGAAAAATTTATAGACCGGGCAGATCATTCAAAATTGACCATGCTATATATGGGAAACATTGGAGAAACTTTAGGAAATGAAATTTTGTCTAAGGTAGGAATTGATTTAAAGGGATATAGTATTGTTCTTCGGAGTGATAATGTATTTAAAATTTTTAAAGATCATGGTACGGATATGGAATACCAACGGGGACAAATTCCCATTACAGTAAAAGAACTGATGGAAATTCCTAATATAATAGCAAATGCGGATCAGATTGAAAAGGCTGGGAGTACGGACCATGGAAAGCCGGCAATTCAATTTATTAAAAATATAAATGGGAAAAATGTAGTAGTAGAATATGTTTCTGATAAAAGGAGAATGCTTTATACTCAAACTATGTGGATCAATAAAAAAAATCCTCCCACTACGGAAGATGTACAAGCCCCTCCCCTTACGTCCCAAACGGTTAGTGGTACGGATTTAAAAGGTGACGAAAATATTCCGCCTACCCCTTACACTATACAGCAAGGTGAGACAAAAAGCAATAGTGATAAAACAAGATTCCAGTTAGATGGGGTTGATGAAGCCGAAAATGATATAACTGCTGTACTGGAAGAAAATGAATCTCTGAAAAAGGCGAATGAAAATCTGATTCAACAGATGGAGCTGTTGAAAAATTCAGGAATAAAAGCGGAGGATGTGAAGGCGATAGCCACAAAGATCCGAAAGAAGTATCAGAGTAATTATGACCAGGAGGCATTAGAGCGTAGCCTAACACGGTTATTCAAATACATCCATACAGCAGAGTCCTTGAATGGGTTGGATGTTACCCAGGCGGTTTATGGGATTGCCAAGGGAATACTTAAGCAGTCTGCGGCCGTTGATCGTGAAATGATGGAAAACTACAGGGATCTGAGAAAAAAGATCCGGGAAACAAAGTTGAGCATATCAGAAGCAGACCGGGCAGACCTAGCGGCAGATGGGGGGTATGCAGAGTTTAAAAAGAGATATCGGGGAAGAATACGTTTTGCGGATGATGGTATATCCGTGGATAGTTTTTATGAAGAACTGATGGAAATGCATCCGGAACTGTTTGAAGCAGATGTAACCCATCCGGCAGACCGGCTGAGACGGATCGGGGATGTGGTTGATGCTACGGAAATACAGACTGTAAATCCCTACCATGCGGAAATGAACAAAGTAGTTCCGGTGGTTGCACAGGAAATATTAAAAGAGTATACGGATTTAAGCCTTGATGCGGCAACTGCCCCGGAAAGGGTACGCCATGAACTGAACCGCCTCCAGGGAGAATACAAGGTTATGCTGCAGACTTATAAGAATGATCTGCGGGAGGAATTTTTGGATAATCAGAGTAGGGTGAAGCGTGCCCTCATTGATGAACAGACCTCCCTCACAAAGCGTTATAATGAAGCAGCAAATAACCTGGAAGCAGCTTTAAAAGACAAAAATAAGGAACGGGAAAAGGATTTCCGGGCAGAGGTAAAGTTTTATAAGGAAAGGATTGAGGAGGTCAGGTCCAATCTGAATAAGGTGGATCTGATAACGAAACCGAAGCAGTATATTGCAAGCATGGAGAAGAGCCGGGAGAGGAAACTAAAAACACAGAGAAAACGCCAGATCACACGGGATGTCATGACGATTCAAAAATGGCTGTTCCGGCCGGAAAAAGAGAAGCATATCCCTGATGAGATGAAACGCATTGTGTTGGATTTCCTCCACAGCATTGATTACAGCAGCGCCCATATGAATCAAAGGGGAGAGCCAACAGCCAGGACGAAATCCTGGGATGAGCTGCAGCAGTTTTTTGAAGCTGTGAAGGACACAAGCGAGTGGTCTGAGAATGGGGAGACCGTGTACTGTGACTGTGATCCGGATATCGTAAACCGTTTGCAGGAATTAAAGAAAAAGGTGTATGACATAAATAAGCTTGAGGAATTAAGCGCTTATGAAATGGAAGAGCTGCAGAAGGTTGTTTCTACCCTCAAAAAGACCATAATGGAAGTGAATGAGCTGAAAGCGAACAGGAGAGCAGAAAATGTAAATAAGCTTTCAGAAGAAATCATAAAGGATCTCACGGCTCTAACAGGGAAGAAGGAATATGCAGGACCGATCTCAGGTGTGGCGGATAAGATTCTGAATTATGAAAATCTGACCCCCTATACGATGTTCTGGCAGATGGGGAAGGGAATGGAATCTGTATATGATACATTCCGAGAGGCTCTGGATAAAAAGACAAGGATGTTAAAAACCGCAGAGGATTGTGTGGACAGGGCCAAACATGAATTGGGGATATCCGGTAAGGAGCTGCGTGCATGGTCGGGGAAACAGGCACAGGCGAGGGTGTTCCAGCTGTCCGGAGGAACCATCACGCTAACACCGGCCCAAATCATGGCATTGTATGAGGAAAATAAGCGTGGACAAGCCAGAGGTCATATTTATGGGTTCGGTATTACCCATGCCCCGATTATAGAACATCATAAGGGGAAACCATCAACAATAAAGCGGCAGTACAAACCAATTAGAGTGACCCCGGAAGATATTTATATGCTTACAGAGACATTATCAGATAAGCAGAAGAAATTCGCTGATGTTTTACAGCAGTTTCTATCCAATGATGCGGCGGTATGGGGAAATGAGGCTTCCGTAGAGATGTATGGGTATAAGAAGTTTAATGCCCGTGATTATTTCCCTATCACAACGAATGGGAATTATATCCAGCATAAAGAAGGTGATTTAAGTAACCGGAATACTACTATAAGAAATCTGGGAATGACCAAAAACACAGTAAGAAATGCCAATAATGCGGTAGTGATTGAAGATATTTTCGATGTGTTTTCGAGGCACGTTGACCAGATGAGTTCTTACAGTGCACTTCTGGCACCCTTATCTGATTATAATAAGATATACAATTTCAGGAATGGCGAGGAGAATACCAGCGTGATGCAGGAAATAGAGCACGCCATGGGAAAGGGTGCGCTGGGATATTTAGAGCATTTGATTCAGGATATCAATTCGGATTTCAAGGGTGATAAAGCCCCATGGGAGTCCATGCTGTCTGGAGTAAAAGCATCAGCCGTTGCAGGGAGTCTGAGCGTGGCAATCCAGCAGCCCACAACGTACATCAGAGCCATGGCAGAACTGAGCCCAGCCAGACTTGTGCAGGGTGTAACGGCGCTTCCACGGGGAGACAGATGGCAGATGATCTGTAAGTATGCCCCTATCGCACAGTGGAAAGACTGGGGATTTTACCAAATGAATACCAGCCGCTCCATGAAAGACATTATGTTTGATACGGACAGTATGGCAAATAAGATTACTAATAAGTCTATGGTAATGGCAGAGATGGGGGATAAAATCGCATGGTGCCAGATCTGGCAGGCGTGTGAACGTGAAGTAGCAGCCAAGCATAAAACTCTGGAGACAGGCACAGAAGAATATTATCAGGCAGTCGGGCGCAGGTTTTCAGAAGTGATTGACCATACTCAGGTGGCAGATTCTGTTCTGCATCGTTCGCAGGTGATGCGGCGGCAGGACATGGGAGTAAAAATAGCTACAAGCTTTATGGGAGAGCCGATCAGTACCTATAATATGCTGTACAGAGCCATGACAGATTTGAAAAGGAATCGCAATGTTAAGGGGGCCAATAGAGTTTTGGCGGCTATTGTGTTAACATCAGCGTTAAGCGCTGCTGCAAGGGCGCTTCCTGTTGCCATGAGAGACGAAGACAGGGATAAAACCTACGGAGAAAAGTGGAAGGATACCTTTGTCAGCAGTTTTTTGGATAATATAAACCCGTTGGGACTGATCCCCATTGCAAAGGATGCGTACAATGCTATTAAGGGGGAAACGCCTACACGGACGGATGTACAGGGATTCCAGGATATCGCCTATGCGGTATCTAAGATTCAGAAGCTGATTGAGGGGGAAAATACCTATACGCCTCAGTATACGGCTGTATATACTGCTAAGATGTTAAGCAAGCTCACAGGCTCGCCAATCAATAATATTCTGCGGGAAATAGAAGGCATTGTAAATACGGTAACACAGTATGGAGTGAAGGGACCGCAGGATGATTATAATGTTTTAAAGCAGAAATATACAATGGAGAACAAGGCCAATCTGAAACTGTATGCAGGGTTGATGATTGAATCCCATAGAATGGGAAACAGAGATCTGGAAGAGCAGATAAAGCGGGAATTAAATGAGGCAGGAATTGATAATGATACGATCACAAAAAAAATAGGAAGCTTAATTAAAGCAGAGCTGGTATCCAAGGATTATGTAGACCCCCGCATAGATGCGGCAGCGCAGGCCAGAATTGCATTTGACACAGAAGCTTATAAGGCCGCAGTAGAACAGTTAAAACAGGAGGGGTATGCAGAAAAAATGATAAGCTCTGCAGTAGATACCAGGATGAAAGAATTTACAGGGAAAGAGGAGATTGACTGGGAGGCAGAGGCTGAAACACAGGCAGATACCCTATATGATGATATCCTGGACAATGATGCAGATCAGGAAAAAGATGAAGGGACGATTACCTATAAATCTACCTATAGTAGCACGGATATTATCCGGTCAGTGGAAGCGATCAAGGAAGGGGATATAAACTCCTTAAAAGCTTTCAATACAGTGGCAGAAGATTATTATGAAACTAAAAAGAAGAATGGAGTGAAGAAGAGAGAAGTTATTGGAGATTTAAGATCCATTATAACTCGTAAATATAAGAAGGAATGGATAGCGGCGTACAATTCCGGCAACACTGCGGCGTACGAAGCAATTCAAAACAGATTAAAGCAGCTTAAGATGGAGGGAAGCTATCTGTATAGCGGGAAGGATTGGACTGATTGGAGAAAGGACGCTAAGGAGAAAAAGAAAGAAGATTAGTAGAACAGGCAGCGTTGAATGATACGTTGCCTGTTTTTAACAAAATAGCAGTATCGAAATTGCTATTTTGCTAAGTAAATTAAATATGCACTTACAGTAAGGTTGACACAATGGGGTTCCTGCGATCTTGGAGAGCGCGGCTACAGCCCTATTGAGATACTCCGATACTTTTACGGCGACTCCATCTACATCAACACCGCAGAGCAGATTTCCGGCATTCCCGCATCATGGCCTGGTTCCAACCTCACTCAGGGAAGTTCTGGCCCAAAGGTACGCCAGTTACAGGAACAGTTAGACGCTATCGCCGCTGTTTATACAGCCATTCCGCGTGTCACCCCTGACGGTATTTACGGCCCCCGCACCGCCGAAGCTGTGCGGGAGTTCCAGAGCATATTCGGGCTGCCCCAGACAGGTGTAGTGGATTTTGCTACCTGGTACCGAATTTCCCATATCTATGTGGGGATATCGCGGATTGCAGAACTGGTGTAACAGGAAAAATTTCTTTCACAATCCCATTTAAGAGAAATTTTACTATCCAATATCCCTAAAATGAGTTATACTGATAAAAGAACGCCGTGTGAGATGCGGCGCTTTGAGGCCGGAGCGGCGTTTCTTCCAAATTTATAGGGAAAGGAACTGCCGCCAGATGCAGGCAAGGTATGGTTTGGCCATACACGCCAGAGTCCATCCGTATTCCGGCACGCCAAGATGAATAAAGGGAATGATCACCTATATCCGGTTTTTACTGGCCGGACACAGGAGATTAGGAAAGGGAGAAATATGGGATTTTTATTTGGAAAAAAGAAACCGGATTTTATATCGCCAGCAGGAGGAACGCTGATGGACATTACAGCGGTTGCGGATCCTGCTTTTTCCTCTAAGATGATGGGAGACGGCTTTGCCATTGACCTGGCAGAGGGAGAGGTGGTTGCTCCCTTTGATGCGGAGGTAACGGCAGCTTTTCCCACTGGTCATGCATATGGTCTCAGAAGAAAAGACGGGGTGGAATGTCTGATCCACATCGGTATGGACACCGTAGAGTTAAACGGAGAGGGCTTTGACGTAAAGGTAGAGCAGGGCGCCAAAGTAAAGCAGGGCCAGACTCTGGTAGTGGTAGATTTAGAGGCAGTACGGGCAAAAGGCAAATCACTGGTAACCCCCGTGATCTTCCCAAGCGGAGCCGCCTTTACCATGAACAAAAAAGAGGGAACGGTAGCAAAGGGCGAAGAAAATATTCTTAAATTTTCCTAAGAGTTATTATGAGCGAAGAATACATGATACATACAGATTTCCTATAGGCAGCGGGAGAGAAAAAATCTGATGAATATCAATAAGATAGCAGAACTGGCAGGAGTATCAAGAGCAACCGTTTCAAGATATCTGAATCAGGGATATGTAAGTGAAGAAAAAAAGAGAAGAATAAGACAGGTTATTGAAGAAACTGGCTATAAGCCGTCTGCCCAAGCACAGATGTTGAGAACCCGGCAGACAAAGTTAGTGGGTGTGATTCTTCCAAAGATAAGCTCTAGTTCTATTAGTCGTATGGTGGCTGGAATCAGTGATATAATGAAAAAAGAAGGATATCAGATTATTCTGGCAAACACGAATAATGACATAAAGGAAGAACTTGAATACCTGACACTTTTTAAAAGCAATCGTGTAGATGGAATTATTTTTATTGCTACAATTTTTATTAGAAAACATATGGAGATATTGTCAGATTATCAGATTCCAGTGGTGATTTTAGGGCAGTGTCTGAAGGGGTATTCCTGTGTCTATCAGGATGAGTGCCATGCAGCTCAGAGTTTGACACAAATTTTGCTTAGAAATGGAAAAAAGATAGGATATATTGGCGTTACTACCAAAGATAGGGCTGCGGGAGCTGAGAGAAAGAGAGGTTTTGAAAAAGCGATAAAAGAAACCGGAATGATTTGTCCCCAGAAGTATAGGCGGCAGGCATCATTTGAAATGTCAGATGGATATGAAATTGCCAAGGAGCTTCTTATAGAGAATCCTGAATTGGATTCCCTTTTCTGTGCTACGGACACGTTAGCGCTTGGTGCCATGCAGTATGCCAAACAACACGGCATAGCTATACCAGAAAAATTGCAAATAGTAGGAATAGGAGATACTCCTATGGGAGAGGTCATAGAACCAGCTCTGACAACAATTCATTTTTATTATAAGACCAGTGGAGAAGAGGCAGGGAAACTTTTAACTAGTATGCTAAAATCTGGTGACATTATACGTAAAGAAATAAAAATGGGATTTGAGATTTGTGAGCGCAAAAGCACGCGCTAAAAGTGATATAACAGAAGCAAAGGGCTAACAAAGAGGCTGTTGCAAAATAGATGAGTATTCCTTTGTCTGGAAAAAGTCTGTGGGAAAATGGGAAGAAAAAATGTTCCAGAAGATACAGGAGGCCATACAGCTTCTGAACAGGGAATACCTGCAGGATTTTTCGGTTGCTCCAGAAACAAGGACGCAGGATTTACAGAAAATAGTCCTGTTTTTGGAAGAACGCTGTCAGACAGAAAATACGGTTTTTGTTTATGGTCGTGGAAAAAGAAAAAGCAGAAATCAACGGTATTTTGAGCTTTTCCGCAGATTTCTTGAAAGGCAGAGCGTTTATGACTGGCATACGGCAAGCTTTCAGGGCAGAAATAATTATTGTAAAACGGATCCGGATGCAACCTTTATGCACATGAAAGATGATCATATGAAAAATGCACAGTTAAAGCCAGGGTATAATGTACAGATCGCAGTAGACAGTGAATATATCTGGCAACGGATATTTTCCAGGACCGGAATGATGTCTGGACGTTGGTTCCCTTTTTAAAGACAATGGAAGAGAACCTGGGCTTCCGTTACCCGAGTGTAACAGCTGATTTTGGGTATGAAAGTGAAGAAGCGTATACGTATCTGAGAAGTGTAAAGCAGAAACCATACATAAAACCACAGACTTATGAAAAATGGAAAAAGCGAAGTTTCAAGCAGGATATCAGCAAACGTGAAAACATGGGATATGATGAAAAAACTGACACGTACACTTGTCATGCTGGAAAAGCATTGACTGCTCTTTTTGTTAAGAAGCAAAAAAGCAAGAGCGGCTATGAATCGGAAGTGACTGTTTACGAATGTGAAAACTGTAGGGGGTGTCCCTATAAAGAAAAATGTACCAGAGCAAAAGGGAACAAGAGGTTATATATCTCCAAAAGTTTTCTGGAAAAACGGCAGGAATCCTACGGAAATATCCTGAGTGAAACAGGGATCAAATACCGTATGAACCGCAGCATTCAAGTGGAGGGAGCTTTTGGGGTTCTGAAAAATGATTACGGACTTCAAAGATTTCTGCTCCGTGGGAAAACCAAGGTAAAACTGAAGATTCTTTTGCTTTGCATGGGCTATAACATCAATAAACTGCATGCAAAAATCCAAAAAGAGCGTACAGGAAGTTATCTTTTTCCAGTCAAAGAAACTGCTTAAAAAGCCAAAGACACGAAGGCATTATTAAAGTACGCCAAAAATCCGGAAGGATTCCCAAAACAAAAGGATTCCTTCCGGATTTTTCTATGCATAGAGCGAGGGTATCGCTCAATCATCTAATTTAATAATTTTGCGACAGTATATTTGTGCAATGTACACAAAAAAAGTGAAGTAATTTAGTTGGGAATGAATATTTACAGAGAATAATGAGTATGATATATTGAGAATAGAATATGAGAACGATATCATATAAAAATGTAAAGTTATTTTTTGATTAAAATAAATACAAAGAAAATAAATGATATCGATTTCATATAAAAAACATAATGGGATTGTGAAGGGAGGAAATACTATGATAATAAAAACGCTTAGTTTGGATGAAGAAGATAAAAATGTGTTTGTAAATACATATATTTTAAATGATTATCCAAAGTATTATCAGCAGGATAAGAGGCCAGCTGTGGTCATTTGTCCTGGAGGAGGTTACTCCACATTGGCAAGAAAGGAAGGGGAACCCGTTGCACTTAAGATGAATACAATGGGCTATCATGCTTTTGTGCTTCATTACTCGATTGGATTTACAGAAAAGCCAAGTGAATTTATAAATGAAGAAGACCTTCCTCCGAGAAATCTACACGCAGCTTGGCCAATACAACTATATCAGGTGCAGAAAGTCTTTCAGATGATAAAGGATCATGCGCAAGAATGGAATGTTGATTCTGATCAGATCATGTTGATGGGATTTTCGGCAGGTGGTCATCTATCGGCTAGTTATGCTACTTTTGGTAGGGAAATTATGGGAGATATCTATATCAAACCAGTAGCGTTGATACTTGGATATGCAAGATTGGATATGCTTGAGTGTGATTACAAAGAAAAGCTAGAACGGCCATCAGGAAGGATATTAACAAAGTATAAGAATTTAGTGCTTTTTGGAACAGAAAATCCCACAGAAGAACAAAGAATGGCCTTAGATCCTTTGAGTCATATCTATGGGGGAATGCCTCCTGTTTTTATCTGGCATATGCAGTCAGATCAGCAGATTAAATCCAGTCAGGCGCTAAATTTTGCATTAAAGTTGTTTGAATATCATGTACCCCATGAAATTCATATATTTTCATCGGGGGTTCATGGCTGTGCTTTGGCAGATAAGGTTTGTGCCAGCCAGAAGGATCATTATGATGAATCATGTGAAATGTGGCCGGAATTGCTAAGGCGATGGCTGAAACGTGTAATTACAGAAAATACAGGAAGATGAGGGGAAGAAAAATGGAAAAAACATATAAGCGTTTTGCAAAAAAAGTTGTGGAACTGCTGGGTGGGAGTGAAAATATTATATCTGTTACAAACTGTGCAACCAGACTGCGTTTTGTTTTAAAAGATATTTCCAAACCCAATACAGAGAAAATTCAGAAGCAGGAAGGCGTATGTGGTGTTATTGAAAAGAATGGCCAGTATCAGGTGATTATTGGCCCAGATGTAGATTTGGTCATGAATGAAATCTGTCAAATAGAGGGAATTCATGTAGAAAAAGCAGGGAACAAGATCATCGCAAATAAAATGGAAATGGTAAATTTAAAAAAGAAAAAGGGGTTAAAAACGGTCTTGGGAGATTTCATTAATATGGTATCATCCTTGTTTATTCCAATTATTCCATGTATCTGTGGTGCTGGTATGCTACAAGCGGTTTTGATTGTATTCAAAACTGCAGGGTGGTTATCCTCTGACAATCAAACATATATCCTCTTGAACACTCTTTCCGGTTCGGTATTTTATTATCTGCCTGTACTTTTGGCATTCTCATCAGCAAAGATATTTGGATGTAACGGGTATCTTGCGTCTGTTATAGCATTTATGTTGCTCCACCCCACATTTATGGGATTGGTCGATGCAGCAGAACCGGTGCGGATGTTTGGTATTCCTGTGACCTTAGTAAAGTATTCATCTAGTGTTATTCCTATTATTTTTATCACATATTTTATGTCTATTGTAGAAAAAGTATCTAAAAAATATATTCCAAAGACTATTAAGTTTATTGCAGTTCCGGTAGTAACTTTTCTGATTACATCCGTGGTTGGCTTGACGTTCTTAGGTCCAATAGGTACATGGTGTGGTGAGGGGCTGGTAATTATCTTCAATTGGTTGGATGAAAATTTACCATGGGTATGTCCAGTAATCATGGGGGCATTTTCACCATTGATTGTTATGACTGGTATGCATAATGGTTTAAAGTCTATTACGTATTCTCAGTATGCTTTAAGAGGATACGCTACAGCAGTAGGTCCTGGGAGTTTGGCTTCAAATATTGCACAAGGGGCGGCTGCCTTGGTAATTGCTCTTCGCTCTAAAAAGAGCAATAAAAGGCAGATGGCATTATCAGCATCTGTTAGTGCATTGATTGGTGGTATTACAGAACCAGCTCTTTATGGTTTAACACTTAAATATAAGAGTGTTCTTTGGTCTGTTATGTTGGGAGGAGGGGTATCTGGTTTATGGGCTGGTATTACTAGGATGAGAACATATTCACCAGGGGCGGCAAGTATTCTTGGAATTCCGGTTTATATTGGAGGCGAAGGTTTTCAGAATATGTATAACGCAGTAATATGTGTTGTCATATCTTTTATAGTAACAATGGTCACAATGCTGATATTTGGGATGCGAGATGTGTGGGATGCAGAGAAGACAGAAGAAAATAATAATGAAGAAGAGTTAGATGATGTATTAACAATATAATCACATGGAAGTCTACAAAGTAAGAACAGCTTTTGGATAAAATATATATGTCCAGAAGCTGTTTTATTTATAGTTTATAGGCATAGTATGCACATATATGTTTGATACCAAAAAAGATTAGATAGCAACAAAAAAATTTAGCCGTTGAATCCATTGAAAAATAAATTGAAATAAAGTATAATCTTTACAATTTGGGCTGACGCAGAAAGCTGGCCCTGGAAGGGTTTCAGATACGCCTTCCAATCCCCAAACAAACACACATAAGAAAGGACAGGTACCCCCCATATGAAAGCATACCTTATATTGGAAGACGGCACTGTATTCACCGGCACCAGCATTGGAGCGGAACGTGAAGTGATCAGTGAGATCGTATTCAACACCTCTATGACCGGCTATCTGGAAGTGCTGACAGACCCGTCTTACGCCGGCCAGGCAGTAGTTATGACCTATCCGCTTATTGGCAATTACGGAATCTGCCGTGAGGACATGGAATCAAAGAGAGCATGGCCGGACGCATACATTGTCCGCGAATTATCCAGGATCCCAAGCAATTTCCGCAGCGAGGACACCATTCAGAATTTTTTAAAAGAGTACGATATTCCCGGAATCAGCGGAATTGATACAAGAGCCCTGACCAAGCTTTTAAGAGAGAAGGGCACTATGAACGGGATGATCACCACCAAAGAGTACACAAATCACTCTGAAGTTCTTAACCGGATCAAGGCTTATTCCGTAGAAGGCGTTGTTTTAAAAACTACTACAAAGGAAAAATACGTTCTTCCCGGAAATGGAAAAAAGGTAGCCCTTATGGATTTTGGTGCAAAGCGCAATATTGCCCGTTCCTTAAATGAGAGAGGCTGCGAGGTTACAGTTTATCCCGCGGACACACCGGCAGAGGAAGTGCTGGCCGCAGCTCCTGACGGCATTATGCTTTCCAACGGCCCTGGCGATCCTAAGGAAAATACTGCTATAATTAAGGAAGTAAAAAAACTTTACGACTCCAATGTTCCTATTTTTGCAATCTGTCTGGGACACCAGCTGATGGCTCTTGCAAACGGTATGGACACTTATAAGTTAAAATCCGGCCACAGAGGCGGCAACCATCCGGTAAAGGATCTGGAGACGGGACGTGTTTACATTTCCTCTCAGAACCACGGCTATGCGGTAGACGCAAAGACCATCTCGCCAGAGATCGCCGAGCCCGCATTTATCAATGTCAATGATGGTACCAACGAAGGCTTAAAATACACAGGAAAGAACATTTTCACCGTGCAGTACCACCCGGAGGCCTGCCCAGGCCCCTTAGATTCCGGATACCTGTTCGACCGTTTCCTTAAAATGATGGAGGTAAATGACTGATGCCAAAGAATCCTGAAATCAAAAAAGTTCTGGTACTGGGCTCCGGCCCCATCGTGATCGGCCAGGCGGCTGAATTTGACTATGCAGGCACACAGGCCTGCCGCTCCTTAAAAGAAGAGGGGATTGAAGTTGTGCTCTTAAACTCCAACCCTGCTACCATTATGACAGATAAGGATATTGCGGACCGGGTATACATCGAGCCGCTGACGGTAGAGGTAGTTGAGCAGTTAATCTTAAAGGAAAAGCCTGACAGTATTCTTCCGACCCTGGGCGGCCAGGCAGGACTGAATCTTGCCATGGAGCTTGAGGATGCAGGTTTCCTTGAAAAACATAATGTGCGCCTGATCGGAACTACAGCCCTGACCATCAAAAAGGCTGAGGACCGTGAGATGTTTAAGGAAACCATGGAAAAAATCGGCGAACCGGTGGCTCCATCTGACATCGTAGAGGACGTAAAGACAGGACTTGAGATCGCTGCAAGGATCGGTTATCCGGTGGTGCTCCGTCCTGCCTACACCCTGGGCGGCTCCGGCGGCGGTATTGCCCACAACCCGGAGCAGTGCGCCGAGATCCTTGAAAATGGCCTTCGCCTTTCCCGCGTGGGACAGGTTCTGGTAGAGCGCTGCATCGCAGGCTGGAAGGAGATCGAGTACGAGGTAATGCGCGACGGCGCAGGCAACGTGATTACGGTCTGCAATATGGAAAATATTGATCCTGTAGGCGTACACACCGGTGACAGCATCGTTGTAGCTCCTTCTCAGACACTGGGAGATAAGGAGTACCAGATGCTCAGAACCTCCGCTTTAAACATCATAAGTGAGCTGGGAATTACCGGCGGCTGCAATGTGCAGTATGCGTTAAATCCTGACAGCTTTGAATACTGCGTTATCGAGGTAAATCCCCGTGTAAGCCGTTCCTCCGCTCTGGCTTCCAAGGCTACGGGCTATCCCATTGCAAAGGTAGCGGCAAAAATTGCTCTGGGCTACACGCTGGATGAGATCAAAAATGCCGTTACAAAGAAAACGTATGCGAGCTTCGAGCCTATGCTGGATTACTGCGTGGTAAAGATGCCGAGACTTCCATTCGATAAATTCATAAGCGCCAAGCGTGCGCTGGGAACCCAGATGAAGGCTACGGGTGAGGTGATGAGCATCTGCACCAACTTTGAGGGCGCTCTGATGAAGGCAATCCGCTCTTTAGAGCAGCACGTGGACTGCCTTCTGTCCTATGATTTTACAGAGCTTTCCTATACAGAACTTGTAAATGAGCTCTACAAAGTGGATGATATGCGCATCTGGCGAATTGCCGAGGCCCTGCGCCGCGGTTTCCCCTACGGCCTGATCCATGAGATCACCCGCATTGATTTCTGGTTCATCGACAAGCTGGCTGTGCTGGTAGAGATGGAGAAGGAGCTGAAAGAGGTAGGAGAAGGAAAGAAAGAGCTGACTCTGGAGCTGTTAGCAGAAGCAAAGCGCATTGAGTATCCTGACAATGTGATTGCAAGACTGACCGGAATGGAACAGAGTGCCGTCAAAAAGCTGCGCTATGACAACAACATTCGGGCCGCCTATAAGATGGTAGATACCTGTGCCGCTGAGTTTGCCGCTGAGACGCCATATTACTATTCCTGTTTCGGCAGCTTTAACGAAGCGGAAAAGACAGAGGGAAGAAAAAAGGTTCTGGTTCTTGGCTCCGGCCCCATCCGCATCGGCCAGGGAATCGAATTTGATTTCTGTTCCGTACACAGCACCTGGGCTTTCAGCAAAGAGGGATATGAGACCATTATCATCAACAATAACCCTGAGACCGTAAGTACGGACTTTGACATTGCGGATAAACTGTATTTCGAGCCTCTGACGCCAGAGGATGTGGAGAGTATCGTTGACGTTGAAAAGCCGGACGGCGCTGTGGTTCAGTTCGGCGGTCAGACAGCCATCAAGCTTACCGAGGCACTTATGAAAATGGGCGTCCCGATTCTGGGAACCGCGGCTGAGGACGTAGATGCAGCCGAGGACAGAGAGCGCTTTGACGCTATTCTGGAAGAGTGCGGTATTCCAAGACCTGCAGGCCATACCGTATTTACCGCCGAGGAGGCAAAGGAAGCGGCCAATAAGCTGGGCTATCCCGTTCTTGTGCGTCCTTCCTATGTACTGGGCGGTCAGGGTATGCAGATTGCCATCAATGATGAGGATATTGATGAATTTATCGGAATCATCAACCAGATTGCCCAGGAACACCCGATCCTGGTAGATAAATATATCATGGGCAAGGAGATTGAGGTAGACGCTATCTGTGACGGCACCGATATCCTGATCCCCGGCATTATGCAGCACATTGAGCGTACCGGTATTCATTCCGGCGACAGTATCTCTGTTTACCCTGCTCAGGACATTACAGAGAAAAATGTGGAAACCATCGTGGATTACACTGCCAAGCTGGCTAGGGCCCTTCATGTTAAAGGAATGATCAACATCCAGTTTATTGTGGACGGAGATGACGTATATATCATCGAGGTAAATCCTCGTTCCTCCCGTACCGTGCCTTATATCAGCAAGGTGACCGGAATCCCCATCGTTCCTCTGGCTACCCAGATCATCTGCGGCCATACCATTAAGGAACTGGGCTATACACCTGGTTTACAGCCTGCCGCTGACTATATTGCCATCAAGATGCCTGTATTCTCCTTTGAGAAGATCCGGGGCGCAGACATCAGTCTGGGGCCTGAGATGAAGTCCACGGGCGAGTGCCTTGGTATTGCAAAGACCTTCAACGAAGCCCTTTACAAGGCCTTCGAGGGCGCCGGAATCCGGCTGCCGAAGTATAAGAAAATGATTATGACGATCCGTGAAAGCGAGCAGGAGGAGGCCGTGGAGATCGCCCGCCGCTTTACAGAGGTGGGTTACCAGATCTTTGCCACCAGAGGCACCGCCCGCACCTTAAATGCACACGGAGTAAAGGCATATGAGATTCGCAAGCTGGAGCAGGAGTCTCCTAATATTCTGGATCTTGTGCTGGGCCATCAGATCGATCTGATCATCGATATCCCGGCCCAGGGCGCAGAGCGCAGCCATGACGGTTTTATCATCCGCCGCAATGCCATCGAGACAGGCGTCAACGTCCTCACTGCTCTGGATACCGCAAGGGCGCTGGTGACCAGTCTGGAAAACCGTGCCAAAGATATGACACTGATCGATATTGCTATGGTAAAGAACGCTTAAAACGCTCTTATGGGATTCCCGTTTTTGAATAATAAAATTTAAAAAGTAATACAAATCAGCGCTGATTTCAAGAGATAGATGCTTTTGAGATCAGCGCTTTTTGAGTTGGCTCCTTCTTTTTTGTGTGCAAAACGCCTGAAAATGTGTGTGTAAATATGGTAAAAAACTTACAAAAATGGAAAATCATGCAACAAAACGCTGATATTTTCGGGAAAAACGTGTTAAAATAAGAATATATGACGTAACAATTCAGCCACGGGCAATTTGTGGCGAAATATGTGCTGCAATCGGGCCTATACAAGCATATTTCTGTACAAATTTATATTATGGCTGAATTGTTACTATAGGACAGGTTCTGCAGCGTTTTGCTGCAATAAAATAGCCAGGGGATAGATTGAGAGCATGGATCATTCGTTCTCCGACAGAATGTATCACAGAAAGCAGGCGAATTATGTATCAGAAAGGACAGTATATTGTATATGGAATAAGAGGAGTATGTGAGATCTCGGATATTATCACCATGGAGCCGCCGGACAGCCGTCAGAGGCGGCTGTATTACGAGCTCCATCCTTATTATCAGAAGGGCAGCCGTATCGTGGTTCCGGTGGATTCCGGGAAAACCGTGATCCGTCCCCTGGTCACAAGGGAAGAGGCGGTTCGCCTGATTGACGAGATTCCTCAGATCCGTGAGATGAATGTGGAAACGGACAAGCAGAGGGAGTCACGATACAAGGCAGCCTTAAATACCTGTGACTGCCGTGTGTGGATCAGCATGATTAAGGCGCTGTATGTAAGAAAGCAGGATCGTCTGCGCCAGGGAAAGAAAATGACGGACTTAGACCAGCGGTATTTCCGCACTGCCGGGGAAAATCTTCACTCGGAGCTGGCGCTGGCTCTGGGAGTTTCCAGAGAAGAGATGGCAGAATGTATCCGCAGCCGGGTAAAGGGAGAAAAATAGTACACAAAAAAGGGGCATTTTCATGCCCCGTAAAAATCTGCCTTTGAAAAGCAGCCTATTCAATGGTTGTTCCGGCTTCTCCCTTTAATGCCTCCTCCGCCTTATCCAGAGAGGTGATAATCGCTTTGCGTCCCTTGCCGCACGCGAGGAAATCTATGGATGCGGAGATCTTGGGGAGCATGGAGGCAAACTCAAACTGTCCCTGGTTCATATAGTCCGTTGCCTGGGCAATGGTCATGTGTTTAATGGGCTGCTCCTGGTCAGTGCCGTAGTTTAAGGTAACATTGTCAACGCTGGTGAGGATCATCATTACATCCGCGTCTGTTTCCTTGGCTAAGAGCCCGGTTGCCAGATCCTTTTCGATGATAGCGCTGGCGCCCCGCAGATTATAGCCCTGCTCCATAACGGGAATACCGCCGCCTCCGCAGGCAATGACGATCTGGTCTGCAGCTAAGAGAGCCTTGATTGCATCGATTTCCACAATAGCTACAGGATGAGGAGAAGCGACGATTCTGCGGTAGCCGCCCTCGGTCTCCTGAACATGGTTACCTTTTGCTTCCTCTTCATCAGCCTCTTCCCGGCTCATAATACGGCCTATTGTCTTAACAGGGGTATAAAATGCCTCGTCATAAGGATCTACGGTCACCTGGGTCAGTACGGTGCTGACGGGCTTGTAGATGCCGCGTTTGATCAGCTCAGCCCGGATGCCATTCTGAAGATCATAGCCAATGTAGCCCTGGCTCATGGCAGAGCAGACTGACATAGGGGCGGAACTGTAGCCGTCATGCTGGCGGCCGAATTCATTCATAGCCGTGTGGATCATGCCTACCTGGGGGGCGTTGCTGTGTACAATAGCTACCTGCCAGCCCTCCTGAATAAAGTCAGCGATGACCTTTGCGGTGCGCTTTACGGCTTCCTTCTGTTCGGGAAGATTGGTTCCCATATCCTTGTGGCCCACGGCCAGTACGATTCTTTTTTTTGCCATAATTAAAATCCCTCTCTTTATATGCTGTAGGTTTCCGGACGGAGTGATTTTTGCCGGCCAGAGCCATCGGATCTGCTTTAAAAGCCCCATATCTCCGCCTGAAATGGTTACATCTGTTTTAAGATGCCGGGCCCGGGAGGCGTATTTTGCCTTTGATACCGGACTGCGCCGCATTCTGCGTCCTCAAAGTCCTTAAAAATATTCATGATCCGCCGGCTTTTTCGGGGAAAATGTCCCCTGCCCCGGTTGTCTGGCCCTGATATCATTTTAAGTTATTATGGAAAAAATTGCAACGGAAAAGAGAACACTGCCCGAAAAAAGATACTGGAAAAAGAAAGACACCCGTGATATACTGACTACATATAGTCTTGGGGGCAGGCAGCCGTTTGTCCTATGATGGCTTAAGTACATATAAAGGAATGAAATGATGACAGAAACGTCCCGCTTTCTCCCGCCTGGCTGGCCCCTGCGGGTTTCTGCCGCTGTTTTGGCGGCCCTTGTGGGAAATCTGGCGGTCCATCTGATCCCATGGCCTCAAAGCCTTATGGTTTCCCTGAATCAGGCCCAGGGAGCAGTTTTCATGAACCGTTCAGAGCTTTTTTACAGGCTGGCTCTTACGCTGTTCAGCGCTCCCCTGGCAGAAGAGGCTGTATTTCGCTGGGGGATCTACGGACTTTTAAGAAAGAAGCTTTTGCCGGTTTTGCCGGCCCTTATATCGGCCCTGGCTTTTGGGCTTTACCATGAAAATATCATTCAGGGGCTTTATGCCTTTGGCTTGGGGCTGGTTTTGGCCTGGGGGTACGAGGACAGTCCCTGGGGGAAATACAGGATGGCAGTGCTTATGCACGCTGCTGCCAACGCAGCGGCACTTCTGGTCTTTGGATGACTGTATATATCTGAAAAATAAAAGGGCGGACACAGGGAACAATCCCATGCTGCACATCAGGACAAGGAGGAACAGACAACGTGAAATTACTTTCGGTAGCAATACCCTGTTATAACTCAGAGGCTTATATGGAACACTGCATCCGGTCTCTTCTGACAGGAGGAGATGAGGTGGAGATCCTGATCGTAGACGATGGTTCCGCCAGGGACCGCACTCCAGAGATCGCAGATGAGTATGAGAGGCGCTATCCCGGAATCTGCCGCGCCATCCACCAGGAAAATGGAGGACACGGCGAGGCGGTAAACGCAGGTCTCAGGAACGCCACCGGCGTATTCTTTAAGGTGGTGGACAGTGATGACTGGGTCAATGAGGAAGCGTATCAGAAGGTGCTTGAAACGCTGCGCCGCTTTGTGTATCGCGGCGAGTCTCTGGATATGCTGGTGACTAATTTCGTATATGAGAAGGAAGGCGTCAGACGGAAAAAGGTCATGAAGTATCATACCGCCTTCCCAAAGGACTGCGTTTTTAGCTGGAAGGATGTAAAGTTTTTCATGATCGGCCAGTACATACTGATGCATTCCGTGATTTACCGCACCCAGCTGTTGAGAGAATGCGGACTGGAATTGCCTAAGCACACCTTTTATGTGGACAACATTTTCGTGTACCAGCCCCTTCCCCATGTGAAAAATATGTATTATCTGGATGTGAATTTCTACCGATATTTCATAGGCCGGAATGATCAGTCGGTCAATGAGTCTGTGATGATCGGCCGGATCGACCAGCAGCTGAGAGTGACCCGGCTGATGCTTGGGTACTATGATGCCACTAAGATCCCAAATCAGAAATTGCGCCATTATATGATCCAGTATCTGGAAATTATGATGACCGTATGCTCGGTGCTTGCCATTAAGTCGGGAACACCGGAGAATCTGGAAAAGAAAAAAGAACTGTGGAACACACTGAAGAAGCAGAATTTCCCCCTGTGGCTGCGTCTGCGCTGGGGCTTCTTGGGACAGGGCTGCAATCTGCCGGGAAAGGGCGGAAGAGAGCTTTTGATCCTGGGCTATAAGATCACCCAGAAATTCTACGGTTTTAATTAGCAAAATGCCGGAGCATTTACAGGCGCTCCGATCCAAGATGATAAAAACCGCTGCAGGCATATGAAAACGCCTGACAGCGGTTTTTTGCGGATCATGGTTATTCTAAGATTTTTTCGGCAACCTTTTTGCCTTGTCCTGCCGGGCTGTAGGCATATACCAGATGGTACATCATACAGGCCATGATGCCTGCTCCGGCTACATCGATTACAGAGTGCTGCTTTAAAAATACAGTAGAAAGGCAGATTGCTGCAGTCATAATGCCTGCTCCGGTCTTTATAAGCTTTCTGTTCTTAAAAAGAGAGCTTTTGCAGACTGCGATCAAAGTACCGATGGAATTATATACATGGATACTGGGGAATACGTTGGTGCAGGTATCGGTCTGGTAGAGAGCAGCTACGGCGGCAGAAAAAATATTTTTTTCCGGGTCAATCACCGGGCGAAGATCCGTACCATTTTTAAAAAAAGTACAGATGATCAGGCTGATGCTCATTCCGGAAAAGAGGAAGGCGCACATCCGGTAGTAATCTTCTCTGCTTCGGAACATGAAAAATAAAAGCGTACCTGCCACAAAGACAAACCAGGCAATATAGGGAATGATAAAATATTCATTAAAAGGGATCAGATCATCCAGAGGGGCGTGCATGATGTGATAGTCATGGGTAACGGTCCGCTCCAGATAACAGAACCAGGGCAGATAGATAAAGCCATAGGATAAAAGCCACATATGGCGGTATTTATAAAAAAAGGCCCGAATACGTTCCATAGATTACTTACCTTTCTGGGGGTGTGGATCAATATAAAGGAATTGTTAAAACTGATAGATGTGGAAGATTATAGCACGGCAAAAAGGGAAAAACAAGGGTCGGAGTGAAATCTTAATAAACTTTCGAGAGCTTTAAGAAATACTGGTTTTCTTTAAGAAATCCTTCGGTTGTACCCTTTTCATTTTACGTTTCCTGTGTTATATTGATGATATGAAATAAATTTACATATAAATGAAGGAATATGGTATGAATGAAACACGAAGTGTATTGGGAGTGATCTGCTCTGCCTATGACAGTTTTTTTGAAGCGGAAAAAAAGATTGCGGATTATATGATGGAACATAAGGCTCAGGCGGTGGATATGACGGTGGGAGAACTGGCAAAAGCCAGCGGCACCAGTGACGCTACGGTATCCCGATTCTGCCGCCGGTGCGGATTCAAGGGATTTCAGAATCTGAAGCTTGCTCTTGCCAGGGAGGTGCTGGAGGAAGAGCAGTCTAACCAGGAAGTGACCAATGATATTGACAGAGGGGATCTGTCTCAGTCATTGAAAAATATTCTTGCCAATAAGGTGGCGGAACTGACGGAGACAGTGAAGATGATGGATCCGCAAAGCCTGGAAGAAATTCTTAAGAAGCTGGAGCAGGCACGTATGGTGCAGCTGGCGGCGGTGGGAAATACCATTCCGGTGGCGCTGGACGGCGCTTTTAAATTTAACCAGCTGGGAATTCCGGCAGTGGCGGGTGATATCTGGGAAACCCAGGCGGCCTATGCCTTTAACCTGGGGCCGGAGGATGTGGTGCTGATCATCTCCAACTCCGGTTATTCCAGACGGCTGAAAACACTGGCAGAGGGAGCCAGGGAAAACGGGAGTACCCTGGTGCTGATCACTAATAACCCGGATTCCAGCCTGGCCGAGGTCTGCGATTACAGGATCATAACAGCTACAAGAGAAAAACTCCTGACCGAGGAGTTCTGGTTCTCCAGGGTGGCGGCTACAGCGGTAATCGAGATATTATATCTGCTTCTCAGAGCCGGAAAGAAGGATGCGATCGAGCATATCCGTCGGCATGAGGAAGCTATTTCACCGGATAAAACAGAATAGAATATAGTAAAAATGGACAAAAATAAGACGGCATCTGTGGAAATGAGGCTGTCTTTTTGTGTTAAATCACAAAAAGAATAAAGAAATATAATTTCACACAAAACAGTATTGACGAAAATGAAATATCGTATTATAGTATAAATAGATATGAAATAAAATTTCTTATAGATAAGGAGATGTGATACATGATTTACACAGTAACCTTTAATCCGGCTCTGGACTATGTGATCGCTGTGGATCATTTCACCCTGGGAAAGGTCAACCGCACCGTCCGAGAAAACATCTTCTGCGGAGGAAAGGGGATCAATGTATCCGCGCTGCTGGCGAATCTCGGATATGCGAGTACGGCTCTGGGCTTTGTGGCAGGATTCACGGGGACAGAGATTGAACGCGGCGTAAAGGAGCTTGGCTTCTCATCTGATTTTATCCGGGTGAAAAAGGGTATGTCCCGGATCAATGTGAAACTGAAATCAGATGAGGAGAGCGAGATCAACGGTATGGGGCCTGATATCCAGCCGGAGGATACAGAGGCGCTTTTTGGAAAGCTGGATCGGTTGAAGCAGGGCGACGTGCTGGTGCTTTCCGGCAGTATTCCGGCCGCTGTGGGAAGCGATATCTATGAGCGGATCATGGAGCGGTTAAGAGGCCGCGGCGTGAGAATCGTAGTGGATGCAGAAAAGGAGCTGCTGTCAGCAGTGCTTCATCTGAATCCCTTCTTTATTAAGCCAAACAATCATGAACTGGGGCAGATGTTCGGAAAAGAGCTTAAGACGGAAGATGAGATCATAGCACACGCCCGTATCCTTAAGGAGCGGGGGGCGGCAAACGTGCTGGTATCCATGGCTGGGGACGGCGCTGTCCTGGTGGACGAAAATGGGGAGATCCACAGGCAGGGCGTATGCCGCGGAAAGGTGCGCAATTCCGTAGGCGCAGGCGATTCCATGGTAGCCGGTTTCCTGGCAGGATATCTTAAGACCGGAGATTACGGCTACGCCTTAAAACTGGGAACGGCCAGCGGCGGCGCCACGGCATTTTCAGACGGGATCGGAACAAGGGAGCGGATTATGGAGCTGCTTGGACAGCTGGAAGAAAATGGAGGGAACTAGACTATGCGGATCACGGAACTTTTAAAGAAAGAGAGCATTGAGCTGGGCGTGACGGTATCTACCAAAGAGGAGGCCATTGACCGGCTGATCTCCCTGATGGATGCAGGAGGGAGACTGAAGGATAAGGCAGGTTATAAGGAAGGGATTCTTGCCAGAGAGCAGCTGGGGAGTACTGCTATTGGTGAAGGAATCGCTATTCCCCATGCCAAGGTCGAGGCTGTAAGGGAGCCTGGACTTGCGGCAATGGTAGTGCCGGAGGGCGTAGACTACGAGGCCTTTGACGGTTCTCTGGCCAACCTGATCTTTATGATCGCGGCACCGGCAGAAGGAGCAGACGTGCATCTGGAGGCTTTGTCCCGGCTGTCTACGCTGTTAATGAACCCTGGATTTAAAGAGGGGCTTCTTGGAGCAAAGACAAAGGAAGAGTTTCTGACAGTGATCGATGAGGCCGAATCAGACCGCTTTGGAGAGGAAAAGAAGGAAGAAAATTTTCAGGAAGAGAAAGCGGCGGCTCCTGTTTCTGAAACGCCTGCTGTGAATGCGGGCAGTTACCGGGTTCTGGCAGTTACCGCTTGTCCTACGGGAATTGCTCACACCTATATGGCGGCTGAAAATCTGGAGAATACAGGAAAAAAACTGGGGATTGCCCTGAAAGCCGAGACCGACGGTTCCGGCGGAGCTCAGAATGTGCTGACCCAGGAAGAGATTGCGGCTGCCGAGGCCATCATTGTGGCGGCGGACAAAAATGTGGAGATGTCCCGTTTTGACGGAAAGCCTGTGATCATGGTTCCGGTAGCGGACGGCATCCACAAGGCGGAAGAACTGATTAACCGTGCAGTCAGCGGTACAGTGCCTGTATACCGCTATGAAGGGGCGGCACAGTCTGTGACAGAAGGGGAGAATGACGGCATCGGCAGAACCATTTACAAGCACCTGATGAACGGCGTGTCCCATATGCTGCCTTTTGTCATCGGCGGCGGTATCCTGATCGCACTTGCCTTCCTTTTTGATGATTATTCCATTGACCCGTCGAATTTCGGTAAGAATACGCCCTTGGCTGCCTATTTAAAGACCATCGGCGAGCAGGCCTTCGGCATGATGCTTCCGATCCTTGCCGGTTTTATCGCTATGAGTATTGCGGATCGTCCCGGACTGGCTGTGGGTATGGTAGCCGGTATGGTGGCAAAGATGGGCTGCACCTTTGCCAATCCCGCCGGCGGTGATGTAAACGCCGGTTTCCTGGGCGCACTGTTCGCCGGTTTTGCAGGAGGTTATCTGGTGCTTGGACTTAAGAAGGTATTTTCAAGGCTTCCTAAGTCTCTGGAAGGGATCAAACCGGTGCTTTTATATCCGGTGCTTGGTATTTTCCTGGCAGCGGCAGTGACTACCTTTATCAATCCATATATGGGTATGATCAACGATGGGCTGACCCATCTGTTAAACGGAATGAACGGCGCCAGCCGGGTTGCTCTTGGTATGGTGCTGGGGGCAATGATGTCCATCGATATGGGCGGCCCGTTTAACAAGGCGGCTTATGTATTTGGCACCGCCCAGCTGGCAGAGGGCAATTTTGAGGTTATGGCGGCCGTAATGGCAGGAGGCATGGTTCCGCCCATTGCGATTGCCCTGTGCACTACCTTCTTTAAGAAGAAATTTACTGCAAAGGAACGCCAGTCAGGCATTGTAAACTATGTAATGGGCCTGTCCTTTATCACGGAGGGTGCCATTCCCTTTGCGGCACAGGATCCTCTTCGGGTGATCCCATCCTGCGCCATCGGCGCGGCGGCAGCGGGCGGCCTTTCCATGGCGTTTGGCTGTACCTTGAGAGCGCCTCATGGAGGCATCTTTGTACTGCCGACCATAGGAAATCCGCTGATGTACCTGGTGGCCATTGCGGCTGGCTCTGTGGCAGGCTGTGTGATCCTGGGGCTTTTAAAGAAAAATGTGTAACTGTTCAGGAAGATTCCCTGTCCTGAAATAGCTTTGTCAGTGCTGAAGGGGAGTATTTGACAGACAGATAAAATGATGTAAAGACAAAAAAACAGCCCGGCCAGGGGAGAGATAAGGCCGGGCTGTTTTTTTGTCAGATCCGCTCTGCGCTGTCCCGCATGAATTTATATTCTGCTACGGAACGGTCAAAGCCTTTGATGTGGTAATAGAGCCAGTCTCTTACATTTTCAGAAACCTTGGCAACGAAGGCATCAGTAGGGCCTTCTTCCTCGGTAAGCATATCATGAAGCTCCTGTACTGTATGGCGCAGTTCTCTGTGCTTTTCCTGGTGCTCCTTAAGGCCGGGATATCCAATCTCTTTCTGGAATGCTTCTTCCTCATTAAAATGAAATTCCGTATAATCAGCCAGATAATTTAACAGTCTGGCCGCGCCGCTCTGGTTGGAACGGTCTTCGCAACTTACCAAAAGATCGTTGATCTTGCCGATCAGCTCTCTGTGCTGACCGTCAATCATCTCGTTTCCTGTGACGAGATCGTCTGTAAATTCTGCATACATGGCTTAAACCTCCTCCTGTGTTTGTAAAATGTGAAGCCTGTCAGCGGGATCGCTATAGGGAAAGTATACCACGGGGGAGACGGAAAGTCTATTGAGAATGTGAGGTATCTGCTTCGCGTGCTGCCTGGATGCAGCTTCTTTTTTTGAGAATCTTTTTTGGACAATTCAGCATAAGATAAAGAAAAGGAGATAAGAGTATGGAGATTTGGGGATTAGATGTAAGCAGCTTTCAAGGTACCGTAAACTGGAATAAGGTGGCTGCTGCCGGATATCGGTACGCCGTTTTGCGCTGTTTAGCCCGCGTGGGGACGGACAGCCAGTTTGAGCGCAATTACACGCAGGCAAGAACTGCGGGACTGAAAGTGGGCGTTTATGTGTTTTCATACGCACTTACTGAAATGCAGGCGGTAAAGGAGGCAGAGCGGGCCGCAGCTCTCTTAAATGGACGTATATTGGAGCTTCCGATATATCTGGATCTGGAATGGGAGGAGCAGCGCAGGCTTGGCAAACAGAAGCTTACAGCGGTGGCGCAGGCATTTTTACAGACAATCAGAAACCATACATCTTATATGGTGGGAATTTACTGTAATACGGATTGGTATCATAATATTCTGGACACGGACGCCCTGCCTTATGACTACTGGATCGCCAGTTACGGGGGCAATGATGGAAGGCCGGATAAGCGTCCGTCCATTAAAAACATGGCGGCATGGCAGTATACCAGTCAGGGGATTGTGCCGGGGATTTCCGGCCGGGCAGATCTGGATATCTTCTATAAAGAATATGGAAAGCCGCAGACAGCAGAAAAGAAAACCGGCTGGCAGCAGGAGAATGGCGGCTGGCGTTATTATCTGGGCAATACAGGAGAACCGGTCAGGAATGACTGGTACAGGGATAATGGCAGGTGGTACTGGTTTAACGGGGCAGGAATGATGGAGACGGCTGTCTGGTACAAATATCAGGGCAGCTGGTACTATCTTGGCGCTGACGGGGCTATGGCAAAGGGGCAGCAGACCATTGACGGTAAGTGGTATATCATGGGGGAGGATGGTCGTATGGTGACGGAACCGGTGACTCTGACGCCGGATCAGGATGGTGCGCTTCTGTGGCCGGGGCTGGCAGACATAAAATAACCTCATAAGCCTGTGCTTATGAGGTTGCTTAAGTAGCGGAAGGGAGATTCGAACTCTCGACACCACGGGTATGAACCGTGTGCTCTAGCCAACTGAGCTATTCCGCCATATTCACTTAAATCTATGGGGCCTACAGGGCTCGAACCTGTGACCCTCTGCTTGTAAGGCAGATGCTCTCCCAGCTGAGCTAAGACCCCGTATCCAGTGCCTCGCTTGTGTCTCACTCGCGACTGCCTGTACAGTATATGATAAATTGTGGCAATTGTCAACACTTTTTTGAAAAAAATTAAAAAAAGATTTTTTGCCCTTATTTTAAGCGGTTTTACGGCCTTTTTGGCGGGAAGGAAATTGTTCTTTTTTTGATATTTAATAGAAAATTCCCCATTGCTTTATATTCATTTGGGGGTGGTCGTGGTATAATATCCACAGATGTTACTACAGGAAAGGACCCTACGCCTCTATGTACTATTTTATTGTGAACCCCAGCGCAGGCTCCGGCAGAGGCAGGAGAGTTTGGAAAGCGATCGCCTGTTATATGGACCTGCACAATATTGAATATGAAGCTATCTTAACCGGAGGAACCGGTGAAGCGCGGACAGCAGCCAGGGAGCTTACAAAGAAAAATCGTAAGCCGGGCCTTTTGATCGTGGTAGGAGGAAGCGGCACCATGAACGAGGTGCTGGATGGAGCCATGTTCCACGGCCTTCTGGATCTGGGCTACATTCCCGCGGGAACGGGAAATGATCTGTCCCGCTGCCTTCATATGCCCAAAAGCGCGGTGCGCTGTCTGAAGAACCAGCTCCATCCAAGACATTTTTCCATGGTAGATTACGGTGTTCTTTCCTGTGGCGAACGAGAGGTATCCCACAGGCGGTTTATGGTCAGCGCCGGAATCGGCTTTGATGCGGCGGTCTGTCATATGGCAGCCGGATCGAGAATGCGTGGCGTGCTGGGGCGTATGGGACTTGGAAAGCTGTCCAGCCTGTTTCTTGGCTTTCGCCAGTTCCTGCATTGCCGCTCCAGCCGTGGATACATCCTCTTAGACGGTGTAAAAAAGGTGGAATTTAATCACATCCTGTTTATATCCTGTCACATCCAGCCCTCAGAGGGCGGAGGTTTTCTCTTTGCCCCAAGGGCAGACGGCAGCGACGGAAGGATGAATATCTGCGTGGTAAGCCATTCCTCCCGGACAAAGCTTCTTAGGGTGATGCTTCAGGCTCTGACCGGCCGTTTTAAAAAGCATACGGGAGCCAGGAACTTTGAGTGCAGAGAGGTTTCCATTCACACAGACGCCCCGCTTCCGGTCCATGTGGACGGAGAATTCTGCGGGGTACAGACTGAGCTGCGGGCACAGTGCATTTCCAGACAGATCCGTATGGTCATATGACAGGCAGGGGGATTTCCCCGCATACCAGAAAAGAAAAGGAGAACCATTGAAAATGAGAATCGGACAAGGCTATGATGTTCACCGGCTGACAGAGGGACGCAGGATGATACTGGGAGGAGTGGAGATTCCCTATGAAAAGGGTCTGCTGGGCCATTCGGATGCTGATGTGCTGGTGCACGCAGTAATGGATGCCCTTTTGGGAGCCGCGGCCTTAGGCGACATCGGACAGCATTTCCCGGATACAGATCCGGCATATAAAGGCATTTCCAGTATTGAACTTCTGAAAAAGGTAGGAGAACTTCTGGAGGGCCAGGGGTATGTAATCGAGAATATTGATGCAACCATCATTGCCCAGCGCCCCAAGCTGGCCCCATACCGTGCGCAGATGGCGGAAAATATCGCATCGGCCCTTCATCTGGATCCATCCAGAGTCAGCGTAAAAGCTACCACAGAGGAGGGACTCGGCTTTACGGGAAGCGGGGAAGGAATCGCTTCTCAGGCAATTACATTATTGACGGAGACGGCGGATTACTGCTATGATAATAGCATCATGTCAGAAGGCTGTCACGGCTGCGGAGGCTGCGGCCGGGAGCGATAAACAGTGTTCTGAATCATAAGCGAGGAGAAAGCGTATGAAAATATTTAATACATTGTCCAGAAGAAAAGAAGAATTTGTCCCCCTTACTCCGGGCGAGGTGAAAATGTATGTGTGCGGGCCTACGGTATATAACCTGCCTCACATTGGAAATGCACGTCCCATGATCATGTTCGACACCGTGCGCCGGTATTTTGAATACAAGGGCTATAAGGTAAGCTTTGTTTCCAATTTTACAGACGTAGACGATAAAATTATTAAAAAGGCAAACGAAGAGGGCGTAGACGCATCTGTCATTTCCGAGCGCTATATCAAAGAGTGCAAAAAGGATATGAAGGCCATGAACATAGAGCCTGCTACCGTACATCCCCAGGCGACCCAGGAGATCCAGGGCATGATCGATATGATCCAGACCCTGATTGATAAGGGGCACGCTTATGCGGCGGAGGACGGCACCGTCTATTTTAAGACGGGGTCTTTTGAAGAATATGGAAAATTATCCCATAAAAATCTGGATGAGCTTCAGTCCGGCTTCCGTGAGATTAAGGTAACGGGAGAAGAGGGGAAGGAGGATCCCAATGACTTTGTGCTATGGAAACCTAAGAAGGAGGGAGAGCCTTACTGGGAGTCCCCATGGTGCCAGGGGCGTCCGGGCTGGCATATCGAGTGTTCCGTGATGGCAAAGCGTTATCTGGGAGATTCCATCGATATCCACGCTGGCGGTGAGGATCTGATATTCCCTCACCATGAAAATGAGATTGCCCAGAGCGAGTGCGCAAATGGCAAGCCATTTGCGGCCTACTGGATGCACAACGGTTTTTTAAATATTGACAATAAAAAAATGTCCAAATCCCTGGGGAATTTCTTTACCATTCGTGATATTGCGGAGAAATATGACCTTCAGGTACTGCGTTTCTTTATGCTCAGTGCTCATTACCGCAGCCCCTTAAACTTCAGCGCCGAACTGATGGAGGCCTCCAAAAATGGTCTGGAGCGCATTCTGACCTGTATGGATAAGCTTAAGGAGCTGGAGGCAAAGGCAGAGGGCGGCCAGCTGACGGCAGAAGAAGCTCAAAGAATGGCTCAGGCCGATAAGCTGAGAGAAAAATTTGAGGCTGCCATGGAAGATGATTTTAATACGGCAGACGCTGTTTCCGCCGTGTTTGAACTTGTAAAGCTGGCAAACTCTACGGCGGACAATTCCAGCACAGAGGAATATGTCGCCGGGCTCAGAGCCCTGATCGCCCGTCTGTGCAGCGTGCTTGGCATCATTACTGAGCGCAGGATAGAGGTTCTGGACGAGGAAGTGGAGGCTATGATCGCTGCCAGACAGCAGGCCAGAAAGGAAAAGAATTTTGCGCTTGCCGATGAAATCCGCGGGAAACTCCTGGATATGGGAATTGTATTAGAAGATACCAGAGAGGGCGTAAAGTGGAAGAGAGCATAACATTAAAGGACTTCCTTGCATACTATAAAGACGCTATGAGACTGGAACCGGTAGACGCCGGTTCCTATTCTCCGTTGGTTCTGGCCTACATCGGAGATGCGGTTTATGAGGTGATCATCCGCACCAAGGTCATCAACCGGGGCAGTATGCAGGTGAATAAGATGCACAAGAAAAGCTCGGAGCTTGTAAACGCCGGCGCTCAGGCGTGCCTGATCCGCGCGATGGAAGAGGAACTGACGCCGGAGGAGCACGCAGTATATAAGCGCGGCCGCAACGCCAAATCTGTCACTATGGCAAAGCACGCCACCATGGCGGATTACCGCACCGCCACAGGGCTGGAGGCTCTGGTGGGCTGGCTCTTTTTAAATGAGCGGTATGAGCGGCTTATCGAGGTTGTCAGCCAGGGGCTGGAGAGGATCGGGGCTTTTGGAGAGAACCGTTCCGGGGAAGAAACCCCTAAGAAATAAGAGTTTAAGAAACAGGAGAAATATTTTCATGAGATACGAAGAACTGACCATAGAGGGCCGCAACGCTGTGCTGGAAGCCTTCCGTTCTGGAAAAACCATTGACAAGCTGTTTGTGCTGGACGGCTGTCAGGACGGTCCGGTGCGCACCATTGTAAGGGAAGCAAAAAAGCATGACACCATCATCAGCTATGTGGCAAAGGAGCGTCTGGATCAGCTGTCTGAAACCGGAAAACATCAGGGCGTTATTGCATATGCGGCTGCCTACGAGTATGCGCAGGTGGAGGATATGCTGAAGCTGGCGCAGGAAAAGGGAGAACCGCCCTTTTTATTCCTGCTGGACGGCATTGAGGATCCTCATAATCTGGGAGCCATCATCCGTACGGCTAACCTGGCCGGCGCTCACGGCGTCATTATTCCCAAGAGACGGGCCGTGGGGCTTACCGCTACGGTGGCAAAGACATCGGCGGGGGCTTTAAATTATACGCCGGTGGCAAAGGTAACCAATCTGACTGCTGTTATGGAGGAACTGAAGAAACAGGGGCTGTGGTTTGTCTGCGCTGATATGGGAGGCGAAGTGATGTACCGCATGAATCTTACCGGCCCCATTGGCCTGGTGATCGGAAATGAGGGAGAAGGGGTCGGCAAGCTGGTGCGGGAACACTGCGATATGACCGCCTCCATCCCTATGAAAGGAGATATCGACTCCTTAAATGCCTCTGTGGCAGCCGGGGTGCTGGCATATGAGATTGTGCGCCAGCGTATGGCAAAATAGCATTTGGAAAGAGAGTGAACATATGATCAGACGAAGCGGAAATAAGACGGGTACCGCGGCGGTGCTTGCAGCCATCGTGATCGGTGCGAACGGTCTTTTAGGGACATTTCCGGCGGGAGCGGCTCAGACGGCTGTTATTGAGGACGGCCGGGTTCCGCTGTACAGTAAGCCGGCGGGCAGCTATGTGCGGACTCCCATCGCTTCCGGCGTAACGGTCTATAAAAATGATAAGGCTACTCTGGATGCTTCTAACACATCCGAGGGCTATGTGATGGTAAAATACACCGGAAGCGTAGGAAAGATCAAGGTACAGATCACAAAAAGCGGATCCGAAACATATACGTACGACTTAAACAACAGCGGCGTTTACGAGGTATTTCCACTTTCTGAGGGAAACGGCTCCTACCAGGTAAAGGTATTTGAAAATATCCAGGGCAACCAGTATTCCCAGGCGTTCAGCCAGAGCGTGGATGCCTCTATCACAAACACCTTCGGCCCCTTTTTGTATCCGAACCAGTATGTAAACTTCAACTCCGCCAGCGCGGCAGTGAAAAAAGGCGCGGAGATCTCTGCCGGAGCCACAGACCAGCTGGGAGTGGTTTCCGCCGTTTACAATTATGTGGTGACAAACCTTACTTACGATACAGCCAAGGCTTCTTCCGTGCAGTCAGGATACCTTCCGAACGTAGATGTGGTTCTGGCTCAGAAAAAGGGTATCTGCTTTGACTATGCGGCCCTGATGACTGCCATGCTGCGCTCCCAGGATATTCCGACCAAGCTGGTAGTCGGCTATACCGGAAACCTGTACCATGCCTGGATCAATGTATACCTGGACGGCCAGGGCTGGGTAGACAACATCATTTACTTCGACGGAAACAGCTGGAAACTGATGGATCCTACCTTTGCTTCCTCCGCCAACCAGAGCAAGGAGATCATGCAGTACATAGGGAACGGCGCTAATTATAAGGCAAAATACAGCTACTAAAACCGGCCGGGAGGAAATGAGATGGGAAAACGGGGAGAGAAATATTACAGATACTCCTGTGAAGAACTGTCGGCCTTCTGCCTTCAGATTGCTCTGCTGCTTGAGGCCGCAGTGCCTTTGGATGAGGGGCTGACCATTATGGCGGAGGATGCTGCGGATGAGAAGGAGAAGGCCATGCTCCTTTATATGGCAGAGGGGGCGGAACTGGGAGATCCCTTTTTTAAGGTGTTGGAGGATACGGGCGTTTTTCCTGCCTATGTAGTCCGCATGGCCAGACTGGGCCAGCAGACGGGAACCCTGGATCAGATGATGAAATCTCTGTCCGGTTACTATGAGAAAGAGGACAGGCTGCTAAAGGCAGTGAAAAATGCGGCTACGTACCCCGCTATGATGATCCTGATGCTGCTAGTGGTTCTTTTTGTTCTCTTTACAAAGGTAATGCCGGTATTTTCCAAGGTATATGAGCAGCTGGGAGCCAGCCTTCCCGCGGCGGCCTCCGCAGCCATCCGACTGGGCGGAATCTTAAGCGGAGCGGCCCTGGTTCTGGCGGCTCTGATCGCTGCAGCGGCGGCAGCTATCTGGACCGCAGCCCGGTTTGGAAAAAAGCTCTCCCTGGTGGAAAAGGGGATCACAGCAGTGAAAAACCGCAGCCGGATCGCCAGAGCCGTGGCTCTGCGCCGGTTTACCGCAGTTCTGGCTCTGACCTTAAAAAGCGGCCTGGAACTGGAAAAAAGCATGGAGCTTGCAAAGGAACTGGCTGAAAATGAGGCGGTGGCGAGGCAGATTGACGCCTGCGCCAAACGCCTGGAAGAGGGCAGCAGCTACTATGACGCAATGAAGGAGACGGGGCTGTTTTCCGGCTTTTATATCCAGATGATCAAGGTAGGAAGCCGAAGCGGACATCTGGATCAGGTCATGGAAGAAATTTCAGGGGATTATGAGGAGATGGCAGACTCTGCCATTGACCGTATGATAGCCCGGTTTGAGCCCACTATTGTAGCGGTGCTGGCGGTTTCTGTGGGACTGGTGCTTTTGTCGGTGATGCTGCCCTTAGTGGGCGTGCTGTCGGCGATCGGTTAGGAGGTCTTTGAGGATGAAAGTGAAGCGGGGACAGAACCGGGAAAGAAACGGCCTGGGCGGTATGGTTGCTTCTGTAGCCCTTATGGCCGCGGCGCTTGCTGCGTTTGCCCTGTTTTCGGTACAGTTTGGGAACAGAACCGGAGCACGGGATCAGGAAACCTTGAAAAAGGCCATCGCCAGAGCCAGTGTCCAGTGCTATGCCATTGAGGGACGCTATCCGCCAAGTGTGGAATATCTGGAAGAAAATTACGGAGTCATGATCAACCGGAAAAAGTATCATGTCTTTTACGACGGCTTTGCTTCCAATGTAATGCCGGATATCACGGTAGTGCCTGTAACGGCAGCAGAATAAGGGAGGAAGTCATGTGAATCAGAAAACAGGAAAGAAAGAGCAGCTTATGGGCGGGATTTTTACCATGCTGCTGTTTCTTGTATTTGTCCTGAGCGCCCTTCTTACGGTGCTGACAGGAAGCCGTGTTTATGAAAACATCACTGTCCGCAGCGACCGGAATTTCAGCGGTTCCACAGCCTTAAGCTATATTGCCAACAAGATACGCCAGGGAGACCAGGCGGGAATGGTGGATGTAAAAGAAGTAGAAGGAACGCAGGTTCTGGAGCTGCGCCAGCAGGTGGGCGGAACAGAGTATGTGACCTGGATCTACTGGCGGGATGGAAGTCTTAAGGAACTGTTTACCGATGCAGGCAGCGGCCTGGGACTGGCAGACGGACTGGAAATACTGGAATGTGAGGGGATTTCCTTCTCAAAAGAAGATAACCTCCTGTGCATCAGCGTTCAGGGCGAAGGGGGCGGCAGTCTGGAACTTTCACTGCGAAGCAGCAGTGGGGCAGCGGCCCCAGGCTCTGGCGGGACCAGAACATAAAGGAGCCGGAACAGATGAATAGAAGAAGCGGGTCCGGTTCAGGACCATTTTTGATGGAAATGCTGGTGGTGGTGGGATTCTTTATCCTCTGCGCCAGCATCTGTGTTTCCGTCTTTGCAAAGGCAGACCGGCTGAGCCGTGACGCAGACCGGCTCAACCATGCCGTCCTTGGGGCGCAGAGCGTTACCGAGGAAATCAAGGCGGGACGGGGGGAAAAAGAACTGTCAAGAGTCTGGGATAAGGCATGGAACTCCTATACGGAGCAGCAGGCAGAAACGGCTGGAATTCAGGCAGCCTACCGGGCAGATATAACGGTAGCCAGGGAAGGCTCCATGACGAAGATTCGGGTGGATATCATGGACTGCGGTGCCGGGGTTAGCAGGGGAAATGACAGAGGTTCCTGCGAAACGGTGATCTACAGCCTGGAAAGCAGCCAGTATGAGCCGACTTTGGGACAGTAGATAAAGAGGAAGAAAAATGGCAGGAGAAACATTCAGAAATAAAGTGAATATCGGACTTTCATCCTTAATACTGATCTTTATCGTACTCTGTCTGTCTACATTTGGGCTTCTCTCATTAAGCAGCGCCAGAGGAGATCTGGAGCTGGCAGAGAGGGGAGCAGAGGCGGTAAAAGCATATTATGAGGCAGACTCCAAAGGGCAGAAGTGGCTGGAAAAAACGGACTCCCTTCTAATGAAGATGGAGGGGAAATCGCTGGCAGAAAAGTATGCGGCTCTGGCAGCAGAGCCTGGGAATGTCTATGATGAGGCAGCCGGCTGCATTTTTACAGATATTCCCATGGAGAAAGGACAGTCTCTGCGGATTGAGGCGGTGCTTACAGAGGGGAGCGGAAGGTATGAGATACGCGCCTGGTATGTCTATGACAGCGGCGAATATGACATTGATGACGCTATGCCCGTTTGGGACGGAAAAGGAGAGACTGAGAGTACAAAGGCACAACAGGAGGAATCAAAATGAAGGTAATGGAGCTTCTTACGGCAGCAGTGGAGCAGGAGGCGGCGGATATTTTTCTGGTTCCCGGACGTCCGTTTTCCTATAAGATCGGAGGAAGGATTCTCTGTAATGGGGCAGACAGGATCATGCCGGATGAGATGGATGATATGATCCGGCAGATTTATGAACTGGCCGGCGGCAGGAGCATGGACCGGGTACTGAATGAGGGGGATGATGACTTTTCGTTTGCTGTTCCAGGTGTGTCGCGTTTCCGTGCCAATATCTTTCGCCAGAGAGGCTCTCTGGCCGGGGTAATTCGGGTGGTGCGCTTTGAACTGCCAGATGCAGGCGCTCTTCATCTGCCGCGGGAAATCGTGGATATTTCAAGGATGACCAAGGGCATGGTGCTTGTGACAGGGCCTGCAGGAAGCGGAAAGAGCACTACGCTGGCCTGTATCATTGACGCCATCAACGAGGCAAGAGAGGCCCATGTGATCACGCTGGAGGATCCGATCGAATACCTTCACCGCCACAAAAAGAGTGTAGTGACCCAGAGAGAGATTGCCACGGATACAGGCAGCTATGTGACGGGCCTTCGGGCATCGCTGCGTCAGGCTCCGGATGTGATCCTTCTGGGGGAAATGCGCGACTATGAAACCATCAGCATTGCCATGACGGCTGCGGAGACAGGTCATCTGATCCTGTCTACCCTTCACACCATCGGGGCGGCCAATACCATTGACCGTGTAATCGATGCATTTCCTCCGGCCCAGCAGCAGCAGATCCGCACCCAGCTTTCCATGGTGCTGAATGCCGTTATATCCCAGCAGCTGGTGCCTACGGTAGACGGAGGCGTACAGCCGGTATTTGAGATCATGTTTTTGAATAATGCCATCCGCAATATGATACGGGAATCCAAGATTCACCAGATCGACGGAATCATCGCCACCTCCCAGGAGGAGGGTATGGTTTCCATGGACAACAGCCTGATCCGTCTTTTCCGTCAGGAAACCATCACGAAGGAAACGGCTGTAACCTACAGCAGCAACGGAGAGCTGATGGAAAGAAAGCTGGCAAGATAATCTGGATAAAAGTCTCTTATGGAGGGGATAGTACCATCAGCAGCTGCCTTTGGGGCACGAAAGGAGACACATATGAAGCTTGATAAAAGAAAAGTAGTCATTGTCGGTGCAGGCATGGTGGGGATGAGTTATGCATACAGCCTTTTAAACCAATCGGTCTGCGATGAACTGGTACTCATTGATGTGAATAAAACACGGGCGGAGGGGGAAGCCATGGATCTGAATCACGGCCTTGCCTTTGCGGGCGCCAGCATGAGGATCTACGCGGGAAACTATGATGACTGCCGGGACGCGGATATCGTGGCTATTGCTGCGGGGGTGGCTCAGAAACCGGGAGAGACCCGGCTGGATCTTCTGAAACGCAATACAGAGGTGTTCCGCTCCATTATCGAACCTGTGACGGCTTCCGGGTTTAACGGCATCTTTCTGGTTGCCACGAATCCTGTGGATATCATGACAAGGATCACCTGCGCCTTATCCGGCTTTAACCCAAGAAGGGTGCTGGGAAGCGGTACGGCCCTGGATACCGCCAGACTGCGGTATCTGGTGGGAGAGTATCTGAAGGTAGATCCCAGAAATATTCACGCCTACGTGATGGGCGAGCATGGCGACAGCGAGTTTGTTCCCTGGAGCCAGGCCCTTCTGGCTACCAAGCCAATTTTAGAACTGGGAAAGGAAATAGGGCCGGAATTCAGCCAACGTCTGGAGGACATTGAGGATGAGGTGCGCACAGCCGCCTATAAGATCATTGAGGCAAAGAAGGCCACCTATTACGGCATTGGTATGGCTCTTACCAGAATCACGAAAGCGATTCTTGGGGATGAGCACAGTGTTCTCACCGTGTCCGCCATGCTAAGAGGCGATTATGGCCAGAGAGATGTATTTACGGGGGTTCCCTGCATCATCAATCAGGATGGGATTCAGAAAGTGCTTCCGCTGTCTTTGACGGATGAAGAGATGGAAAAGTTCGCCCGGTCCTGCGAGACGCTGCGGGAAAGCTTTGAGGGGATTTTTTAAAAAAGAACAGGGAAATACAGGTCTGAAGAGACGCTTTTTGCCGGCTGGTCTCAGCTGGAAAGGCGTCTTTTTTTGATAGATCTTTTTGTCCCATAATATAGGGGTTTTAAGTAAAAATGTCAATTTTACCTTGAATTTTCGATTATCCCCATAAACACTATACTTTCAAGCATTTTGAAGTATAGTAAAACACCCATTTTACCACGAATTTGAAATCAACTCATTAGTTTTTATTCTCTCTGTCAATTCAAGTATTTTTGCATGGATTGAGTGGATTGTTTTTGAGAATTCATCATCACTTTTCCCAGTAGGGTCATTCAAGCCCCAATCCTCTCTATATTTGCATGGTATTGTAGGACAATTTACATTGCACCCCATTGTAATCACAATATCTACCTGCGGTATTTCTGATAACAGTTTAGAATATTGTGTTTTCTCCATATCTATATGATACATTTCTTTCATTAGACGGACTGCATCTTGATTGATTTGTGGCTTTGTTTCTGTGCCTGCAGAATAACTCTCAAAAATATTTGAAGAAAGATACTTCCCCAATGCTTCTGCAATTTGACTGCGACAAGAATTATGAACACAGACAAAGGCTGCTTTAGGTTTTGTCATAAACAAATTACCGCCCTTTCTTCGTTTTATTACTTACTCAATAGTGCTTTCACTTCGTCTACGGTCAATACCTTTCCATAGGATATAACTTCTCCATTCAATACCAATGCAGGTGTAGACATTACTCCGTAACTGGCGATTTCTGCAAAATCTGTAACGTGGGCAATCTCATAATCTAATTGAAGTTCAGATATTGCTGTTCTGGTTGCTTTTTCTAATTCCATACATTTTGCACAACCAGAACCCAGTATTTTGATACCTTGCTCTTGTTTTTTGCTTTCTGCATTTTGCATTGTTTCTGATGTGCAATTCCCGCCGCAACAGCATGATTTTGTTTCTTTTTTCTTTCCAAATAATTTCATTTCTTATTCGCTCCTTTTAAATAAATATCGTACTAAAAATATTAAAGAGATAACCTACAATAATAATACCAAACGTACAAATGGCAATAAATAAGGTCAATAATTTAGGCTTTACTGCCTTTTTCAGCATGATTAAAGATGGTAAACTCAATGTTGTTACAGCCATCATAAATGATAAGATTGTACCTAATTGTGCCCCCTTTGAAAGTAATGCCTCTGCTACTGGAATTGTTCCAAAAATATCAGCATACATAGGAACTCCGACAAGAGTGGCTAAGATAACACCAAACGGGTTATTACTTCCCAAAATACTTTCAATCCATGTTTCAGGTATCCAATTATGGATAATTGCTCCGATACCCACACCAATCAAAATATATGGGAATACTTTTTTGAATGTTCCTATAACTTGTTCTTTTGCATATCGAACTCTGTCCTTTTTGGTTAAAGTAGGAGAACTAATATCAACGTTACTTGCATTTTTCACAAAATCTTCCACATATTTTTCCATGTGTAATTTTTCAATTAAAGTACCGCCAATTACAGCGATTATCAAGCCTACAATCACATAAGCAAAGGCAACTTTAGCCCCGAAAATACTCATTAGCAATACAAGACTTCCCAAATCAACCATAGGAGAAGAAATCAAAAAGGAAAAAGTTACCCCTAATGGCAATCCTGCACTTGTAAAGCCTATAAACAACGGGATAGAAGAACATGAGCAAAATGGTGTAACCGTTCCTAACAATGCGGATATAATATTTGCTCCGATACCATGAAAACGTCCTAAAATTTTCTTACTTCGTTCGGGTGGAAAATAACTTTGAATATACGAAATAAAGAAAATCAGTAAACATAATAAGATTGTGATTTTGATTACATCGTATAGAAAGAATTGAATACTTCCACCGAAACGACTGTCAATGTCTAATCCTAGCAGTGACAGTCCATTACCAATTAAGCCATTCAACCATTTCATACCTAATATTTGGTCTTGGAAAAATAACCATATTGAATTTACTACGTCCAAAAAAGTCCCTCCTTTACACAACATATCAACTTTTTTTGATGTGATAAAGTTTTATAAAAGCCATCTTTCGATGACCTTTATTTGCAACAATTTGATTGATTTTCAGTATTTGGCGTTGTTAATTCTAACAATCGTTTTGACGCATATTCACTTCCGCTTTTATTTAAACTGTAATGCGTCCATTTTCCCTCTTGTCTTGCATTAACAATACCAGAGTCGCAAAGTATTTTCATGTGATATGATAAAGCCGATTGTCCTATGTTCATATTTTCAATCAGAACACACGCACATTTTTCCCCACTCTTTAAGTAATCTAAAATAGTAAGTCTTTTTGTATCACAAAGAGCCTTAAAAATTTTTGCGTCTTTAGAAAAATCAGTCATTGTTATCACTCCTCACATCAAATTATTTTGATATATACATCATAAGACTTACAACGTAATTTGTCAATACATCACATCAGAATATTTTGATGTATTCTTATTTCTTCCTTTTGGCTATCAAACACAGAAAAGAAAAAGCCCTGTCAAGAGCCTTGCCACCATTGGTGGTGCTTTGCACTCTTTACTGGTCTTTTTGTTTGCTGTATCTTTCATTCAAGAGGAAAAAGGTTACTCGTCCTCATCATTTGTATTCCTGGTCATATTTACGTGCCACTTTGAATACCTCCTTGTTCTCTTGATTTTATTATGAAATCCTTGAGAACAAGCAGTCAACTTTTTTTATACCACATCATCTTGTGAAAATCCAGGCAGATGGAACGGTGACCGGGCTGGAATAGTAGTTATTTCACCTGAAAGAAAATATGTTCTGCTTGCGGCAAAAGAAAAAACCCTTGATTCTACAAGGGTTTTCACAGCTACTGACGGGAATCGGACCCGTGACCTCCGCACTACCAATGCGACGCTCTACCGACTGAGCCACAGTAGCAACTTTCTTTTTCTGCCCCGCGAGAAGTCTTGTCTCACGCGACTTCGATATAATATCATATGTATTTTATTTTTGCAATACTTTTTTGAAAAAAATTTAAAAAATTTTTTGAACCAGGAACATATAGCATACGGTTCCCAGAGCAATGCTGGCCAGCGTATTTCGTTTCCACAGGTGTACTGCCGCCACAACAGCCACAGAGATCAGCTCCGGCAGTCCGTGGGGCCAGGTAAGGGGCGTGATATCTTTAAGGCAGTAAACTACCAGCACAGCCATGATGGCCGGAGGGAGCGCGGCGCCCAGATAACGCACCAGTTTTGGTACCTGCCGTTTTCTGCCAAAGAGCAGAAAGGGCAGCCACCGGGTGATCTGGGTGCAGAGGGCGCAGATTAGAATTGTAATCAGTACATAGGATGGTTCAGCAGGAGTCTGGGTCATGAGGGATCCTCCATTTTTTTCTCAATGGTATGTTTAAAAATAAGAAGCAGGGCTACCGTGGCCATGAGGGCCGGAAGGATAAAGCCGGAAGAGCGGATCAGAGCCAGAAAAAGGAAACCGCAGAGAAAACCGGCTCCGGCGGGCAGGTGAGTCTTTGCAGCCAGCCATTGATTGACGCAGATTACCGTAAAAAGAGCAGTCATGGCAAATTCAATGCCTGTGGTGTCAAAGGCGATCATTTGTCCCATGACTGCGCCGATGACGGATCCGGCCACCCAGTAGCATTGGTTAAAGAGGGAAATAAAAAGGAAGGCAAGCTTCCACTGGCGGTCCGTAAAGCCCCTGGGGCGGGCAACAGAGCAGAGCAGGGAATAGGTTTCATCTGTGAGGGAGAATACCATGTAAGGACCTGCGCCCTTCATTTCCTTAAAACGGTCGATAAAGGTCAGGCCGTAAAAGGCGTGGCGGCTGTTGATCAGCAGGGTCATAACGGCGGTGGTGAGATATCCCAGACCGCCCGTGAGGATGCCCGCCAGGGCAAACTGCATGGATCCGGCATAGACCAGAAGGCTGATAAGAAAGGCCCATAACACTCCAAAGCCTGCTTTCTGCAGGAGAAGGCCAAAGGCAATCCCAAGAAAAATATACCCCAGGAAAATGGGAATGGTTTTTATTAGGGCGAAACCGGCCGCTTTTTTCATAGTCATCACTTCCTGTCAAGATATTTTGTTCGTACGCTTTGATGCGTTACTAAAGTATAGCAGACATGGGCCGGTATTTCTACCCTTAAGTTGCCGTTTTTGTGGTATTTCCCCCTTTTCTACCTGTTAAAAGTGTGATATGATTATCCAATACACTGGAATTATCTTAAAAAGATTCACAGATGAGAGAAATGTACGGAGGAGCGATCATGGCAGAAAAAGACATGGTATTGGAGACAGAGGAAAAAGAGACTGTTTCCAAGAATTTTATAGAGCAGGAAATCGATAAGGATCTGGCAGAGGGGGTATATGATAATGTGCACACCCGTTTCCCGCCGGAGCCAAACGGATATCTGCATATCGGACACGCAAAGTCCATCCTTTTAAATTATGGGCTGGCTCAGAAGTACGGCGGCACCTTTAATCTCCGTTTTGACGACACCAATCCCACCAAGGAAAAGGTGGAGTTTGTGGAGTCTATCAAGGCGGATGTAAAGTGGCTGGGCGCTGATTTTGAAGATCGTCTTTTCTTTGCCTCTGATTATTTTGAGAAGATGTACGAGTGCGCTGTGTTTCTGATCAAAAAGGGCAAGGCCTTTGTCTGCGACCTGTCTGCAGAGGAGATCAGGGAGTACCGGGGCGACTTTAACAACCCCGGAAAGGAAAGTCCTTACAGGAACCGCCCGGTTGAGGAGAACCTGCGTCTTTTTGAAGAGATGAAGGAAGGAAAATATAAAGACGGCGAAAAGGTGCTCCGCGCCAAGATTGATATGGCTTCTGCCAATATTAATATGAGAGATCCGGTCATTTACCGCGTGGCCCACATGGAGCATCACAATACGGGTGATGCGTGGTGCATTTATCCTATGTATGACTTTGCCCACCCCATCGAGGATGCCATTGAGCATATTACCCATTCCATCTGTACGCTGGAGTTTGAGGATCACAGGCCTCTGTATGACTGGGTGGTAAGAGAGTGTGAATTTGAGAATCCGCCCCGTCAGATCGAATTTGCCAAGCTGTATCTTACCAATGTAGTCACCGGCAAGCGCTATATCAAGAAGCTGGTAGAGGATCATATTGTAGACGGCTGGGACGATCCCCGTCTGGTTTCTATCGCGGCTCTGCGCAGAAGAGGCTATACCCCCGAGTCCATTCGCCGTTTTGTGGAGATGGTAGGCGTTTCCAAGGCAAACAGTTCTGTAGACTATGCGATGCTGGAATACTGCATCCGTGAGGACTTAAAGCTTAAGAAGGCACGTATGATGGCGGTTTTAGATCCCGTAAAGCTGGTGATCGACAACTATCCAGAAGGCCAGATGGAAGAACTGGACGTTCCGAACAACCTGGAAAATCCGGAGCTTGGAAGCCGCAAGGTGCCTTTTGGACGCGAGCTTTATATCGAGAGGGAGGACTTTATGGAAGAGCCTCCTAAGAAATATTTCCGTATGTTCCCCGGAAATGAGGTTCGTCTCATGGGAGCTTATTTTGTAAAGTGTACCGGCTGTGAGAAGGATGCCGATGGAAATGTAACCGTTGTTCATGCCACTTATGATCCTGAGACAAAGAGCGGTTCCGGCTTTGAGGGCAGAAAGGTAAAGGGAACCATCCACTGGGTAGCGGTTCCTTCCGCAAAAAAGGTGGAATGCCGCCTGTACGAAAACATCGTTGATGAGGAGAAGGGCAAGTTAAATGAGGACGGAAGTCTGAATTTAAATCCCAATTCGCTGACTGTGCTTACAGACTGCTATGTGGAGCCGGCTTTGGGCGAGGCGGAAAGCTATGACAGTTTCCAGTTTGTGCGCAATGGCTATTTCTGCGTGGACTGTAAGGACAGCACAAAGGAAAAACCTGTATTTAACCGGATCGTTTCATTAAAGAGCTCCTTTAAGCTTCCGAAATGATCCTCTGAAAGCCTGGATAGAAGGAAAACCGGCATCTGCCGGGAAAGGAACAGGAGGAGACTCTCTGGAAACAGGGGGTCTTTTACTGTTTTAAGGCCCCAAAAGGAGGTGCGGGAAAATGGAACTGATGGTGCCCATTGACAATCAGAGCAGGAGTCCTCTGTATGAGCAGATTTATCAATATATGAAGGAGGAAATACGCGGCGGACGTATGGCCGCGGGCAGCCGTCTGCCCTCCACACGGATTCTGGCGGCAAATTTAAAGGTAAGCCGCAGTACCACCCAGATGGCCTACGAACAGCTTTTGTCTGAGGGGTATATAGAGGCCCTGCCCTGCAGGGGATATTTTGTCTGCCGGATCGAGGAACTGGTAGAGGTGCACAAGAAAGAGGAAAGCCCATTTTCAGAGAAGCAAGGACAGAGGAAAGAACCATATCTGGTGGATTTTTCCCCCAGAGGCATTGATCTGGACAGCTTTCCGTTTAATACCTGGCGCAAGCTGAGCCGCAATACGCTGGTGGATGATAATAAGGAGATGTTCGCCGTGGGGGATCCCCAGGGGGAATACGGACTGCGGGCAGCTATCGGTGATTATCTTCACTCGGCCAGAGGGGTAAACTGCCGTCCCGAACAGATCCTGATCGGAGCAGGAAGCGAGTACCTTCTGATGCTTTTGTCTCAGCTTCTGGGTCGGGGTACAGGGATCGCCCTGGAAAATCCTACCTACCGTCAGGCGTACCGGGTATTAAAGAGTTTGGGCCATCAGGTGTTTCCTGTGAAAATGGATCGATATGGCATGGAAATAAGCGCCCTGGAGGAGAGCAAAGCCATGGCTGCCTATGTGATGCCGTCCCATCAGTATCCCACTGGTATCGTGGTGCCGGTAAAAAGGCGGCAGGAGCTTTTAGGCTGGGCCTGCAAAAAGGCTGACCGGTATGTGATTGAGGACGATTACGACAGTGAATTCCGTTATAAGGGCCGGCCGATTCCGGCGCTGCAGGGGATGGATCAGGCGGGAAAGGTGATCTATTTGGGAACATTTTCCAGATCAATCGCCCCGGCGATCCGTGTGGGATTTATGGTGCTTCCGGAACCCCTGCTTGCCAGATACAGGATGCAGGCAGGCTTCTACGCCTGCACCGTGTCACGGATCGATCAGAATGTGCTGTATCATTTTATCACAGGGGGGTATTATGAGAGGCATTTAAACCGGATGCGGGCCGTATACAAAGGGAAGCATGACGCCCTTCTGGGGGGACTTAAGGAGCTGGAAAACATATTCCAGATCCGGGGGGAATACGCGGGAATCCATGTGCTTTTGACCCACAGGAAAGGGATGGAAGAGGAAAAGCTGGTAGAACGGGCTGCACAGGCTGGTGTAAAGGTTTATGGTATGTCAGGATCTGTGATCGGAGAAGAGAAGGATCTGGTTCCTTCTACGGTGATCTTGGGCTATGCCAGCCTGAAGGAAGAAGAAATATGCAAAGGCTGCAGGCTTTTGAACGAAGCCTGGAGGTAAAAGGCTCAGGAAAGACAGAGAAAGGAGCTGCGATGGAGCATGAAAATAAGAAATGACCGTATTTTGTGGATTGCGGCCGCGGCGTTTTATGCGGTGGTTCTGCCGGTGAGCGGCTGGATGGGAATGGCAGTGGAAAATAGTAAGGCAATACAGGCTGAGAGCGGGATGCTCCAGGAAACAGAAGCAGGGGATGGAATAGATATGGCGAAAGCAACACCTGCGGCTGCAAAGGGCAGCGGGGAGGTTTCCGGTATCGGCGAGAATGGGGAAGAAAACCCTATGGAGGAGACAGGGGCGGAAGGGGCAGGGGCCTCATCCGACGTTATATCCGGGGAACTGACTCTTACGCCGGAGCAGCTGGATGCAGTAAAACGGATCGATTCTGCCCTGAGCAGCCAGGACATGGAGCAGGCAGCCAGGATCCTTGATAAGGAGCAGGACATTCTGGCGACCCTTTTTTATGAAAATATGGCGGGAAGCCGCTATCTTTATACTCCTTCAGGCTTTACCAGCCAGATTGAAGGAGAGGGGATGGTATTTACCATGCCTGGAACCGTATTTTACGGCTTTTTCAAAGACGGGAAGCCCAGGGGGGAATGTCTGGCCCTGCAGTTTATCAACGTAGACAGTCCCCGCTATAATTATTCCTATGGTATCTGGCGGAACGGGAAAATGACCGGTTATGGGAGCACTGGCTATTGCTACTATGAAAATGTCCCTCTGGGGGAGAACGTGAAAACAGTAAAGCAGGGGAATTTCAAGGATGATCTTTTAGAAGGTGAAATTTCCTACGAAACAAAAGACATAGACGGAACTATTTCGCACTGGTATATGGCAGTATCAGAAGGTGTTACGGTCATAGATACGCGCTGGACGCGGTTGGAGGAATCAAAGGAGTATCAGCTGATGTCCGCTGACGCCCAAAGCCACGCCTATCTCATAGGCGATGACCAGATCGGGCAGGTGATGTGGATGAACCTGCTGGGATGGGATATATGAGAACCGGCCCATTCGGGACAGCCCGTGTTTAGGGTTTTCGTAAAATAAAAGAGGAAGCGCAGAGGCTTCCCCTCAAGAGACAGACGGATGTGCAGCGGGCTGCGGCACCTTATAAAACAGGATCGTCCTTAAAACCATCGGGTGTATCTGCAGATGGCTCCATATCATCTGCATCTTCAGCTACCTCGACGGAGATCACATCATCCGCATCATCAGCCGTCTCTTCCACTACAGATACGTCCGGCTGTTCTGCATGGACGTCTTTTTCGGAATAGGAGGGCTCGCTGTCCAGACGTTCATAATCATAGAGATCGTCGTCATCTACATAGTCATCATCCAGATAACCTTCATCTTCCGGAAGATCATCCTGAGGAGAGACGGGTTCTGCTTCATGCTCCTCCCTCCACTCGTCCTTTTTTGTTTTCATGGAGTTCAGTGCAATATGCGCCGTGTCGACTGCTGCGGACATGGCCTCATGGGCGGTGTCGGAAAAAAGACTGCCTGCATCGCGGAGCACATTGCGTGTAGCCTGGGCCATATCTCTGGCAGCCACCTTGAATTCATCCTTGCTGGAGGTAAGGGAGATATAGTTGCGGTTAAATTTTTCCTGATCAGCGGGATGCTCTCTGCCGGTCTCTGACTCCTTATCCTCTCCGTCCTCATCCTCTTCAAATTCTCTGAAATCTTTTTCCAGTTCTTTATGATAGGTCTTATACTGGAGCACATAGGAAACACCGGCCGCTACGGCTCCTGACACGGCCGCCAGAGCCATCAGTTTCCCCAAACCTTTTTTCGCCATATAAATTCCCCTTTCTTTCATGTGTTGTCTGATTATGACTGGTTGCTATTATTGTAATACGGATGGGGAAAAAAATAAACATGAAATCTCTAAAAAATTATAAAATAAAAAGAAAGTAATTCTTCGTTTACAAATATTTTAGAAATTATTAGCACTCAACTCTTGACAGTGCTAATAAGCAGTGGTATAACTTACATTGTGAGCAAACAAAGCAGTAAACAGCGAAAGCTGATAAAATATCAATGATCACAAGGAGGAATCCAGATATGAAGTTAGTACCATTATTTGATAAGGTCGTATTAAAGCAGTTAGTTGCAGAAGAGACTACCAAGTCCGGCATCGTTCTTCCCGGCGCGGCAAAGGAAAAGCCACAGCAGGCTGAGGTTATCGCAGTTGGCCCGGGCGGTGTGGTTGACGGCAAGGAAGTGGTTATGCAGGTAAAGGCCGGCGATACAGTAATCTATTCCAAGTATTCAGGAACAGAGGTTGAGCTGGATGACGAGAAGTATGTGATCGTAAAGCAGAGCGACATTCTGGCAGTAGTAGAGTAATCATTTAAAAATACTGACTTATTATAATTTGGAGGTTGATTGACATGGCAAAGCAGATTAAATATGGCGTAGAAGCCCGCAAGGCACTGGAAGCAGGCGTAAATCAGTTAGCAGATACCGTTCGCGTGACATTAGGACCGAAGGGACGCAACGTAGTTCTTGACAAGTCCTTTGGCGCACCGTTAATCACAAACGACGGTGTTACCATCGCAAAGGAGATCGAACTGGCAGATGCATTTGAGAACATGGGCGCGCAGCTGATCAAGGAAGTTGCTTCCAAGACAAACGATGTAGCAGGCGACGGAACCACTACAGCTACCGTACTGGCACAGGCCATGGTAAATGAAGGAATGAAGAACCTGGCGGCAGGTGCAAACCCGATCGTCTTAAGAAAGGGTATGAAGAAGGCTACTGACGCAGCAGTTGAGGCAATCAAGGCTATGAGCAAGCCAGTGGGCGGCAAGGCTCAGATCGCAAGAGTAGCAGCTATTTCCGCTTCTGATGATGAGGTTGGTACAATGGTAGCTGATGCTATGGAGAAGGTTTCCAAGGACGGTGTTATCACCATCGAGGAATCCAAGACCATGAAAACAGAGCTGGATCTGGTAGAAGGTATGCAGTTTGACAGAGGTTACCTGTCCGCATATATGTGCACCGATATGGATAAGATGGAGGCAAATCTGGACGATCCATACGTTCTGATCACTGACAAGAAGATCTCCAACATTCAGGATCTGCTGCCTCTGTTAGAGCAGATCGTAAAGATGGGCGCAAGACTGCTGATTATCGCTGAGGATGTTGAGGGTGAGGCTTTAACAACCCTGATCGTGAATAAATTAAGAGGTACTTTCAATGTAGTTGCTGTTAAGGCTCCTGGCTACGGCGACAGAAGAAAAGAGATGCTTCAGGATATCGCTATCCTGACCGGCGGTACCGTAATCTCCGAGGAAGTTGGTCTGGATCTGAAGGATGCTACCATGGAGCAGTTAGGCCGTGCAAAATCCGTTAAGGTACAGAAGGAAAATACCATTATCGTTGACGGTGAGGGCGACAAGGAGGCAATCGCCGCAAGAGTGGCTCAGATCCGCAAGCAGATTGGCGAGACAACATCTGATTTCGACAAGGAGAAGCTGCAGGAGCGTCTGGCTAAGCTGGCAGGCGGCGTAGCTGTTATCCGTGTAGGCGCTGCTACCGAGACAGAGATGAAAGAAGCGAAACTTCGTATGGAGGATGCGTTAAACGCAACCCGCGCAGCTGTTGAGGAAGGCATCATCGCAGGCGGCGGTTCTGCATACGCACACGCTACCGTTGACGTGCAGAAGGTAGTAGACGGTCTGGAAGGCGACGAGAAAACCGGTGCTAAGATTATCTTAAAGGCACTGGAAGCTCCTCTGTTCCATATCGTAGCAAATGCAGGTCTGGAAGGCGCTGTGATTGTAAATAAGGTAAAGGAGTCTGCAGTAGGTCAGGGCTTTGACGCATACAACGAGGAATTTGTTGATATGATCGAGGCTGGTATTCTGGATCCTGTAAAGGTTACAAGAAGCGCTCTGCAGAATGCTACCAGCGTTGCGTCTACTCTGCTCACCACTGAGTCTGTAGTTGCAGCAATCAAGGAGCCGGCTCCAGCAGCACCAGCAGCACCTGATATGGGCGGAATGTACTAATTTCCGGTTTCAGGAAATAATTTCATATAAGAATCAAGTAAAGGCTGCGGCTTTGGGAAATGCTCCCAGGGCCGCAGCTTTTTTGTACAGGCAGAAGAAGGAGGCTTTCTGGAAAATGATTGCGCTTAATGAAAATGTAATACTTCTGTGCTTTTTTGTTGGAGTGAATTATGATATACTGGAAAAAGTTTGATAAAAGTGTGCCATAAAGGTCTCCCTTATATCTGTATTTTCAGGCATGGTATCGGTAAAAATCCAGTCTGCGCCGGTGTGTTTTATGCTGTGATTTACGCCCTGCGGACAGCAGTCTGATTTTGTATTTCATTGCAGAGAGGGAGATTCCTTAAAAATATAAAACGGAAGAGGTATTTAACATATGATACGAAACAGATGGAAGTCACTTCTTGGTCTCTGCAGTGCGGCGGTTCTGGGCCTGTCTCTCCCCGCTTATGCGGTAACGATCACACCGCTGGATCCTGGCACAGGCCAGACCTCATCACAGGAAACAGCAGCGCCCGCTGCTCCGGGGAGTACGGGGCCGGAAAATACTTCCGGGCCGGGAAGTGTTTCCTCGCAGGAAAATACGCCTGCACAGGAAAATACTTCCTCGCAGGTCAGCACAGCTGACATAGCCCAGCCGTCAGTGGCTTCAGCCGGGGCTGTGCTGATGGACGGAGCAACGGGCAAGGTGCTGTTTTCTAAGAACGGAGATACAAAGTATTATCCAGCCAGCATAACAAAGCTGATGACAGCCCTGGTGGTGGCTGAAAACTGCAGCCTGGATGACACTGTGACCTTCTCTGCGGCAGCTACTACCAATCTGGAGTCCGGCGCTGTATCCATTGGAATGACAGAGGGCGATACCATGACGGTTCGTCAGTGCCTGTATGCCCTGCTTTTAAAATCTGCCAATGAGGTGGGAAATGCTCTGGCAGAGCACGTGGCAGGGAGCAATCAGGCTTTTGCGGATAAGATGAATGCAAAGGCGGCCGCCCTTGGCTGTACCAACACCCATTTTACCAATCCCCATGGTTTAAATGACCCTGACCACTATACTACGGCTCACGATATGGCGCTGATCGCCAGAGCGGCCTTTCAGAATGATGTGGTAAAAACCGTGGCGTCTACCCGTACATATACGCTCCCCGCCACGAAGAAAAATCCTTCCGGTCTTACGGTTACCATGGGACACAAGATGCTCAATCCCAGTGATTCCAGGTATTATGAGGGAATTATCGGAGGAAAGACGGGATATACCTCCAAGGCAGGAAACACCCTGGTTACGGTGGCGGAACGAAACGGCGTCCGTATGATCGCTGTGGTGATGAAGAGCCAGTCTACTCACTATACAGATACGAAAGCCATGCTGGATTACGGTTTCAAACTGGCAGAGGCTGGAGTATTAAGTGAAAATGGGGCGGGCAGTTCGGGAAACGGGAATGGATCGGGCAGCACAGGGAGCCAAACCTCTTCTCAGGGATCTGCTGTCAGCCCGGTTACAGGCACATCCGGCGGTCCTGGAGTGACATCGCAGAGAGGATGGGTAAAAACAGATAAGGGATGGAATTTTATCAAGGATAACGGAGCCAAGGCCTCCGGAGAATGGGTTTCCGATTCGGACGGCACATATTGGATCGATTCTGATACCTATATGGCCAAAGGCTGGCGTCAGGTAGAGGGGAAATGGTATTACCTCCGCTCCAACGGTGCCGTTGCCAAAAATTACTGGGCCGCCGGACAGGACGGAACCTGGTATTATTTGGGATCTGATGGAAGTATGCTTACCAGCACTACTACGCCGGACGGTTACCGGGTAGGGGCGGACGGTGCCTGGATCCGGTAATGGGCTATGGCGTTCCCTGCCAGAGGATTGCAATAATCCTAAAGGGAGATGCCGGAATCGGCACAGAATTCTGTTTTAGGGTATAAAACAGGCAGTCTCTTAAGATGAGGGACTGCCTGTAAATATTACATACGGAGAATGGAGATAATGGGATTCGAACCCACGGCCTCTGCGTTGCGAACGCAGCGCTCTCCCAGCTGAGCTATATCCCCATATGAATGATTATAGCACGATTGAGGAAATTAACAAGAGGAAAGTTCAAAACATTTTAGAGGCTGAAACTGCCTGAAGAAATGAAAAATTCCCATAAAAAGGGGGATGGCCCGGGGTACGCTGCTTTCACAGGTACTGCCGGGCCCGCGTCATCTCTGACTGTCTCCACTATACCATGGACGCATATAAAAATCAATGGTAGTCAGGGAAACTTAAAAAAACGTAATAAATTTGTAACAGATGGCGCAAGATTCTGCTGTTACTGCATCTTGTTTACAAAGGATTCACAGTCGGTACATTCCTTCTTGGTAGGGTTCATCTCGTGGGTGCCGATGCGGATGGTGTCAAGGGTGCAGTAGTCCATGGCGTCAGCATGGTGGGTGCAGTTTTTGATGGTACACTGGATACATTCGTTGGTTTTGTTTGCGTTCATGGATGTTCCTCCTTTAATGAAAACGCGCGCCCATATGGGTGCGCAGAGGGTTAAAATAAGACCCTCTGATCGGTAAGCTGCCTTATAAAGTATCCGCAGGATCCGGGGAAATATACAGGCGCAGAGGAGCATTTGCTCAAATGGGCAAAACTCCGATAAAACTATTTGAAAAATATGAGCTTTTGTTATATACTATAGATTACTATAGGTTTCTATAAAATATACAAAAAGGATGGTTTAACTATGGCATTATTAGAAACATGGAGAAATCTGGCATATGGTGACGGCCTGGATGATAAAAAGAAAGAAGAACTGTGGTCTGGATATTTCCAGATCGAGAAGGGCATCTATGAGCAGATCCTTTCCGCTCCTTCTGAGACAGTTACGGGCACGGTAAAGGAACTGGCTGAAAAGTACAACACAGAGATTCTGATCATGACAGGTTTTCTGGATGGCATCAATGAGAGTTTAAAGGGCTACGAAAACCCCATTGACACAATGGAGGAGGACACAGAGGTAAAGATCGAGATCGATCCTGAGAAACTGTACTACAATATGGTAGAGGCAAAGGCCAGCTGGCTTTATGAACTTCCTCAGTGGGACAGTATTCTGCCCGCTGACAAGCGCAAGGAGCTTTACAAGGCGCAGAAGGCTTCCGGCACCGTGCGCAAGGATAAGAAGATTTTCCCAAATGATCCCTGTCCCTGCGGAAGCGGCAAGAAGTACAAGAAGTGCTGCGGTAAGAACGCTTAAACAATAGAAGGTACGCCGAGCGGACGTTCTATGGCCACGAATAAGCTGCACAGACTGCCTGCCCGGCATTCCCGGACAGGCAGTTGGCGTTACAGGGGCTGTTGAACCGGTCCACGGCTGGAATACAGACGGAGAGAAGCAGATGGAAGCATATACAAGCTTTGCACAGGTCTATGACCTGTTTCAGGACAATGTTCCCTATGAGGAGTGGGCCGCCTATCTGACGGCGCTGTTAAAGGAATACGGGGCAGAGGACGGCCTGGTGTTGGATCTTGGCTGCGGCACCGGAAGCATGACCCAGCTGCTGGCAAAGGCGGGCTACGATATGATCGGCGCTGATAATTCAGAGGAGATGCTGGAGATTGCCATGGAAAAACGGGCGGCAGCCGGACTGGATATCCTTTATCTGCTGCAGGATATGCGGGAGTTTGAACTGTACGGCACTGTCCGCGCTGTGGTCAGTATCTGCGATTCCATGAACTATATCCTGGATCCGGATGATCTGGTTCAGGTGTTCCGGCTGGTGAATAATTATCTGGACCCCGGAGGCGTATTTATCTTCGACCTGAATACAGAATATAAATACAGAACGCTTATGGGGGAAAATACCTTTGCTGAGGACCGGCAGGAGAGCAGTTTCATCTGGCAGAACTATTATGATGAGCAAGAGCGGATCAATGAATATGATCTGACGCTTTTTATCCGGGAGGGGGAGCTGTACCGGAAGTTTGAGGAGACCCATTTTCAAAGATGCTATCTGCTGAAGGAGATTAAAGAAGCGGCCCAGGCGGCCGGGCTGGAATTTGTCACAGCCTATGACGCATTTACAAGGGATCCGGTAAGGTCGGACAGCGAACGGATCTATGTGGTTCTCAGAGAGCATGGAAAGACAGAGAAAGGAAGATAACGATGGCAGATTATGTAGTAAGAGCGACAGCGGCCGAGGGACAGATCCGGGCCTTTGCGGCTACGACCAGGGATCTGACAGAGGCGGCCAGACAGGCGCACAACACAAGCCCTGTAGCGACAGCGGCACTGGGACGGCTGATGACAGCGGCTGTTATGATGGGATATGATATGAAGGGAGATGCGGATATTCTGACCGTAAAAATCCAGGGGGACGGCCCTATCGGCGGTCTCGTGGTGACGGCAGATGCCCATGGCGGCGTGAAGGGCTACGCTTTTCACCCGGAGGTCATGCTTCCTCCCAATGACAAGGGAAAGCTGGATGTAGGCGGCGCGCTGGGAGTCGGCGTTTTAAGCGTCATTAAAGACATTGGCTTAAAGGATCCTTATGTGGGACAGACGATCCTTGTGACGGGAGAGATCGCAGAGGATCTTACCTATTATTATGCAACCTCAGAGCAGACCCCATCTTCCGTGGCTTTGGGCGTTCTGATGAATAAGAACAATACGGTTCGTCAGGCCGGCGGTTTTATCATTCAGCTGATGCCGGGCGCTTCGGATGCAGTAATCGATGCTTTGGAGAGCAGGATTAAGGAGATCCATTCCATCACCACACTTATGGATGTGGGGAATACGCCGGAGATGATCCTTGAACAGATCCTGGGGGATATGGGGCTTGAAATCAACGACAGGCTGCCGGCACGTTTTTACTGCAACTGCACCAAGGACAGAGTGGCAAAGGCGCTGATCAGCGTGGGGAAAAAGGATATTCAGGAAATGATCGACGATGGTAAGCCTATTGAGGTGAACTGCCATTTCTGCAACAGGAATTATACCTTTGATGTGGAAGAATTAAAGGAAATCCTGGAGCTGGCCAGAGCATAGAGATGGGCGTATGCCTGTAGGGCAGTTTCCAGAATACAACAAGAGCCGGTCTTTCGACTGGCTCTTATCTTTAATCATTTGAAATTCAGATATAACTTACTTCAACTTTCTATCTAACCGATATATGTTTGAAAAAGGTACACTGTTTGTTCATTGATTATAATTTGGTTACGTTGGTAGCCTGAGGACCCTTAGCTCCGTTTACTACGTCGAACTCAACCTCTGCGCCCTCGTCTAAGGACTTGAAGCCTTCCATGTTCAGACCAGAGTAGTGAACGAATACATCGTTGCCCTGCTCGTCAGAGATGAAGCCGTAACCCTTCTGGTTGTTGAACCACTTAACTGTACCTTTCATTATGATACCTCCAAAAAAATAAAAAAAATGTTGAGCTGCAAGTAATTTCGCAACTTCCATTAGAATATCACAGATCTTTCCAGGTGTCAAACATTTTGTGTATAAACTGCGGCCCGATTTTCCTGTATTTTCGGGCTTTTATGAAAAGGAGAATCCATGAAACTGATCAATATATGGAACCATTTTAAAACCATTACAACCCACCGGATCCTGGTGTGCAGACACTGCTTTCGGATCGGACTTTATCGCCAGGGGCTGATGCATGATTTGTCAAAATACAGTCCGGAGGAATTCTGGACCGGCGTGCGCTACTATCAGGGTGACCGCAGCCCTAATGCGGCAGAGCGGGAGACGCTTGGATATTCCAAGGCATGGCTCCACCACAAAGGGCGCAATAAGCATCATTACGAATACTGGATTGACATTTCCGTACATAAGGAAGAAGGGCTGGTGGGGAATAAGATGCCGCTGCGGTATGTGGCTGAGATGATCTGTGACCGGATCGCGGCCTGCGAGGTGTATAAAGGAAAAAAATATACCAGCGCCGCGCCTCTGGAATATTATGAATTTACAAAGAAATACATAACCATACATCCAGAAACGAGGGCGCTGCTTGAGAAACTTTTGATTATGCTAAAGGAAGAGGGGGAGGAAAAAACCTTCCGGTATCTCAAAGGGCTTTTAAAACAGGGGGATTATTAACCGGGCGCGTCTGCGGCGCTTCTTATATGCTGTATTGTTTTCGGATCTGCCGCACGGTGATCCAGCCTACTGCGACAGCTAGAATGCCGGTAGCAATATTGCTTACTGCCATGACGATACCGGCACTGATGTCTCCCAGATCCGTAAAGTTCTGTAAGGCCCAGAGCACCGGAACCCGGAAGATGAAAACGCGGCTGAAGTTGATCATCAGGGAGATCCGTGTCTTTCCAAAGCCATAGAGCAGGGCCATAACGGAGGCGTTGATGCCAAGGGGGATTGCTCCCAGAGCCTCCATTTTATAGATGGTGCAGATCATTTTCTGAAATTCCGGGTCTCCCCCTGCAAAAAGGCTGCTGATAGGCTCCAGAAAGATCAGAGTCAGGCTCATAAGCGCTGCGCCCATGGCGATACAGATGATGAGGATACAGCGAAATGCCTCCAGGGCCCGTTTGGGAAGGCCGGCCCCCAGACTTTGGCTGATGATAGCGGAGCCGCCTTCCTGAAAGCCGTTTTGGGGATTGGTGGTAATGCCGCCCAGGTTATTGGAGATTCCAAGGGCTCCTACTGTTAAAGGACTGTATACAGTACACATGGAGTTGACCACTACCTTTCCGAAGGAGAATGCCATCTTCTCAATGATTACAGGCACGGACAGGAGGATCATAGGCCGCACCACCCGCCGCTTTAAGGAAATACTCCTGACAGCAAAGGAAAATGCGTTTCCTTTTTGGCTCAAATGATAGATGGCGGCGGCAAACATAAGGCACTGGGATATAATGGTCGCTGCGGCGATCATATTGATGCCGCTGTGGAACCCGTATACAAAAAGCGCCGTCAGACTCAGCTTCACCAGGATTACGCCCATATTCAGATGGAGAATCCGCCTGGAATTTCCTCTGGCCCGCTCAATGGCTATGTAGACGCTGTTAAAGAAGTTCAGCACGGTACCGATGAGATCCAGGATAAAGTAGGTGGTTCCTTCTGCGATAAATTCCTCCGGCGTTTTGGCAAAGCGCAGAAACTGGGGTGCGAAGGGAATCAGGATCAGCAGGAGTCCGCCCCCAAGGATCCCACAGAGGGCAAAAAGGGTGCTGACCCTTCGCTTGACCAGTTTAAAATCTCCGGCTCCGTAGGCTTCGCTCACCTTGATGCTGGCTCCTACGGCCAGTCCGCCTCCAAGTGCGGAAAGCATCAGGTTGATCTGGGAAAGATAGGCCACAGAGGAAACGGAGGATGCTCCGATATAGGAGGCCATCATGGAATCAAATATCTTAAAAAGCTGGTTCAGGCTCTGATAGAGAGCCAGAGGGGTACATACATAAAATACCACCTTCCACATATTGCCCTCCCGCACAAAGGCCCGGAAAGCCCGGTCTTTTTCGGTCAGATTAGCGGAAGGTTCACTGTTTGCTGGCATGGCTGTTTCCTTTCCTGGTGGGTTCCACATTATTAAAGCAGCTCTTCTTCAATGATAGCCACGGCGTCACGGATACAGTCAGGACAGGCCCGCAGCACATTTCCGGTATCGACTCCCTTTAATTCCCGGCAGACAACACTTGAATTTTTTTCCTTAAAGGCCTGGATACAGGCTCTTGCTTTCTTATAGGTAGCGCCCTTGGAGTCAGGCTTCTCTAAATTGGCAGTGCTGGTGAGAAGGCCGGAGAGAACCGCTGCGGCAGAGATGGCTCCGCAGGTGCCGTCCATTCCTCCCATTCCAAGGCCCAGCCCTTCAGTAATCTTAAAGAGGGTTTCCGGATCTGCGTTACATTGATCTGCAAAGGCAAAGATCACGGACTGTGCGCAGTTGTAGCCCTTGTTGTGGAAGGCGATGGCCTGTTCCGCTCTTGTCAGTTTATGGTTGTCAGTCATGGTAAATAGTCTCCTTTCAGTGTCCGGCGCGCTGCCGCCGGCAGATATCGTTTGGTTTCCCTAAAAGAGGGATGCTTTTGAATGATGTTTTTGAAAATAGTACAGTTTCTTGCTGATCAGGTGGCAAATCCCTCCTCCCAGGATCATGGAAAGCAGATACAGGATATTCCCGGTTCCCACACCCAGAGTCAGAGCGATCTGGTGAAAGACAATCTGGCTGTTGGGATAGTAGAGACTTAAATAAAACATATCCGCATCCCCATAAGGATGAGACAAAAGATTGACCGCAGTTGCGAGGGCAGCACAGAACAGAAAGAGAGGGATGGTTCTCAGAAAAGAACGTATATCCTTTCCGCTTTCTGTCTGAAAAGCGCAGGAAAGTCCCATAAAGATCAGGATAAAGTGCCACAAAAACCCGTGAATCGTCATCAGCCAGTAAGGGTGCATCAGTCCGCTGGGTTCAAGGAGAGCCATGATCCCGCCCAAAAGGCCGTAGTCCTGGATAAAGACCGTAAAAACAGAGCGGAGCCTGGGGACAGAGTTGGCAGCGGGAAGAAGAAGTCCCAGGTACATGGGAACGCTGCACAGCTGAAACGGAAAATACCACCAGTCATAGGTATGGTTATTTTCCACAAAATATAAAAAACCCTGCTTGAATCCCTCGCATACGGCCAACACCAGTCCGCAGAGAAACAGCAGGCGGGAAAGGCCGGGACTTTTTTGGGGCCGGGAAAGTAACGCCGAGAGCCAGACGGCAGCCCCTGCACCGGCTGCCGTAAAAAGCAGATGGAAAGGGCCGTAGGGCCTGGGCGGCGTCATGGTCCAGGCCGCTGCCTGAAAAAATGATTCCAGCGTAAAAACACCTCCTGTGTCGGATGAAACTCCAGAATCGGAAATGTTTCATAAACCTGTATGCCTATACAAGGCACGGCTATGATTATAACTCACTTGGACAGGGAAGGCAACCAGGTTTGTACACAAATAAGAACAGTGTATACAGTCTGGGCTAAGGGTAGGTATGTATAGAACGGCGGGATTCGGGGAAAATAAAAGCATCCGCAGATGCCTAAAATTCTGCGACAGAAACCGCCGCACAGCGTATCAGGAGGAAAAACAATGGCAGGATGGATTACGGCTCTTTTATCAGGAGCCCTTATGAGTGTACAGGGCGTATTTAACACAGCAGTTACCAAGCAGACCAGCGTATGGGTAGCCGCCGGCTGGGTTCAGGCCACGGCTCTTGTTACCTGTCTGGCCGTGTGGTTTTTTACAGGCCGTCCGCCCATATCGGGCCTTATGGATGTGACGCCAAGGTATGTACTGGCAGGAGGGGTGATCGGCGCTCTGATCACGTACACGGTGATCCGAAGCATGGCGGCTCTGGGACCGGCAAAAACGGCACTGCTGATCGTGGTGGCGCAGATCATTACGGCGTATCTCATTGAGCTTTTCGGCCTCTTCGGTGTAGAGAGAGCACCCTTTGCCTGGCACAAGCTGTTGGGAGCGGCGGCTGCTATTGTGGGAATTGTGATCTTTCAACGGTAGGAATCGTTAAAAACCAACGAAAATGTGAGAAATTACGCTTGTATTTAAATCGGCTTTCCGATAGAATAGAGACAGCAGGCCAGAACGGCATCCCGGATACAGGAGGGATGTCGTTTTGAAACATTTAAAACTACAGAAAATGGAATGGTTCAGAGAGTGGAAGCATACAAAAACGCTTCTGCTTCTTTTCACTATGCTGGCAGGAGGCGTTTTTTACAGTTGTTCACCGAGAGCATCGGAGAATGCAGTTCGGGTGGAACAGGCGGCAGAGAGCGTTTCAGAGCCGGTTCAGGAAGGCAGTACGGCCAGTGAGGCAGAGTCTTCGGCGGATACCGGGGATGATTTGGGTGAGAATATGGCGTTTGCTGCCGCAGAGAGCGGGGCGGGAGAGAAAGAGACAAATCTGGCAGAGGCTGCGGCTCAGGTTTCTGTTACTCTTATATGGGTTCATGTATGCGGTCAGGTAGCTTCTCCCGGCGTCTATTCCCTGGAAGAAGGGAGTCGGATCTACCAGGCGCTGGAAGCAGCAGGAGGAACCCTGGAAGAGGGAGACAGCAGCGTTCTCAATCTGGCAATGCCCCTTTCTGACGGAATGCGCATTGAAGTGCCAGGGAGAAAGGATGCAGCGGCCTTAAAAGCAGCGGGGATGCTGTCAGACCAGTCGTTTATCACCCCAGGTGTTTCTGAAAACAGCGCCGTTTATGGGGCATCCCCGGCTACAGGCAGAAAGGTGAACCTTAACCAGGCCAGTGCGGAAGAACTGATGACGCTTACGGGAATCGGCAGTTCCCGTGCGGAAGCTATTATCCGCTACCGCCAGGAGGTAGGGCCGTTCCGTTCCATTGAAGATGTGATGAATGTGTCTGGAATCAAGGAAAGCGCATTTGAGAAGATCCGAAAGGATATCACCGTATAGAAATATAAATAGACAGACAAAAAGGGGAATAGAACATGGCTCGGGTATTGGTAGTTGATGACGAAAAACTGATTGTAAAAGGGATCCGGTTCAGTTTGGAACAGGACGGCTTTGAGGTGGACTGCGCTTATGACGGCGAGGAAGCCATTGAACTGGCAAAAAAGACAGAATATGATATTGTGCTTCTGGATGTGATGCTTCCCAAGCATGACGGGTTTGAGGTATGCCGGGCCATCCGTGAATTTTCGGATATGCCTGTGATCATGCTTACGGCCAAGGGCGGGGATATGGATAAGATTCTGGGATTGGAATACGGAGCCGATGATTATATCAGCAAACCCTTTAACATTTTAGAGGTCAAGGCCAGGATTCGGGCCATCATCCGGCGCAGTTTGAAGGCAAAGCGCCAGAAAAAGGAAGAGCCGTCCAGCGCCTACATCGGATCCGGCGATCTTAAAATTGATACAGAGGGGCGCAGAGTATTTATCGGTGAAAGGGAGATCAATCTGACGGCCAAGGAGTTCGATCTTTTAGAACTTCTGGTGCGCAATCCCAACAAGGTTTACAGCAGGGAGGCGCTTTTAAATTATGTGTGGGGAAACCGGGCTATGGACAGCGGGGACGTCCGTACGGTAGACGTCCATGTGCGCCGCTTAAGGGAGAAGATCGAGCCATGTCCCAGCGATCCCAAATATGTACATACTAAATGGGGAGTGGGATATTATTTCAGCGTGTCCGGCAGAAACCGGATGTAGGATCTGGGGACGGATTGAAAAAGCAGGATGGCCCGGAACAAACGGAAGAAAAGGAAAGAGGATACATGAAGAAAGTACAGATCAGACAGGCGTCCATAGGGGATCTGGACGCAGTAACCGGGATAGAGGCAGACTGTTTTGCGCCGGCAGAGGCGGCAGACAGGGAAAGCTTAAAAGCGAGGCTTGGGAAATTTCCGGGAAGCTTTTTAGTGGCAGAGTGCGGGGGAGAGATTGCAGGCTTTATCAATGGCGCTGTGACGGATGAAAGAACCATTGCAGATGAAATGTTTGAAAATGTGTCTCTTCATGATCCCAATGGAGCATATCAGAGTATTTTCGGTCTGGATGTGATCCCGGGGTTTCGCCATCAGGGGGTGGCAGGACAGCTTATGAAGGCTATGATCCAGCAGGCAGAACAGGATGGGAGAAAGGGGCTTATACTTACCTGCAAGGAGCACCTGATCGGTTTTTATGAACGGTTCGGTTATAAAAATATGGGCGTGTCCCGGTCTGTCCACGGCGGCGCTGTGTGGTATGATATGATTTTGGAGTTTTAAACGATGAAGATTACGCTTATTACCGTAGGAAAGATAAAAGAACGCTTTTTTGAGGCGGCTATTGAAGAATACAGCAAGCGTCTGAGCCGTTACTGCAGGCTGGAAATCCTTCAGGTGGCGGATGAAAAGACGCCGGACGGCGCGAAAGAAGCCCTGGAGCGCCAGATCCGTGAAAAAGAAGGGGAGCGGATTCTGTCCCACATCCGTGACGGAGCCTATGTGATTGCCCTTGCGATCGAGGGAAAACAGCTTTCCAGCGAAGAACTGGCCGCCAGGATAAACCGCCTGGGCGTGGAAGGAAAGGGACAGCTGGTTTTCATTATTGGCGGTTCTCTGGGGCTTTCAAAAGCTGTTATGAACCGGGCAGATTATCACCTGAGCTTTTCGCCCATGACATTTCCGCATCAGCTGATGCGGGTGATCCTGCTGGAGCAGATCTATCGCAGCTTTCGGATCATCGCCGGGGAACCTTATCATAAGTGAGGTGCCGCTTATGTGTAATTTGAGTACGGGAGCAGATAAAAATCAATCTGATTGAAGAAACAGCAAAAATGTATTTGCAGGCAGAGCAGTTTCGTGTTCTCTCTGAAGTACATAACAGCAGGCCTGTTTTTATGGTGGGAGCAATCCTGTCATAAAAACAGGCTTGTTTCATATATTGGAGATAAAGGAGAGGTGATCATGGAGAAACGGGAAGAAATAACAGGGCTGTTTCCGGGCAGCCTGAGGGCGGCGCTTGAAGGGCTGGAGTTGGATTTTGGCCGGGTTCGGGAACTGCGGCTGCGGGCCGGACGTCCGGTGCTGATCCTTTATGGGGAAAATGAATATGGGATCACAGAGGATGGAAGGCTGGAGGAGGTAAACGGGGAGGCGAAGAGCCTTCTTACGGTGACGGAGCGTCAGATCCGGGAGACGGCAGAGCTTATGGGTGGATTCTCCCTCTATGCGGCCCAGGAGGAGCTGCGTCAGGGGTATTTTACCGTTCGGGGCGGTCACCGGATCGGAGTGGCGGGAAAGACTGTGCTGAAGGAACGGGAGGTGGGAGTGTTAAAGTCCATTTCCTTTTTAAATATCCGGGTGGCACATGAGATCCGTGGCTGTGCCGATGGAATCATGCCATTTCTTTACAGAGAAGGGGAATTTCTGAATACGGTCATCCTGTCTGCGCCTGGATGCGGAAAGACGACTCTTTTGAGGGACGTGATCCGCCAGGTATCAGACGGACACAGAAACCGGCAGACCGGACGGCGTGTGCCTGGAAGAACGGTGGGAGTGGTGGATGAACGGTCGGAATTGGGGGCCTGTTTTCAGGGTGTTCCTCAAAATGATCTTGGTATGCGCACCGACATTCTGGACGGCTGTCCAAAGAGCCAGGGGATGATGATGCTGATCCGGTCCATGTCCCCGGCGGTGGTGGCGGTGGATGAAATCGGGGGAAAAGAGGATATAAAGGCTGTGGAATATGTGAAAAACTGCGGCTGCGCCCTGGCGGCTACGATCCATGGCAGCTCGCTGGGAGAACTGAAAGAGCGTCCCGGCATCCGGGAACTGTTTGAGGCTGGAACCTTTCAGCGGCTGATCGTTCTGGATCATGCGGGCGGAGCCGGACATATACGGGCGGTGTGCGATGGGACGGGAACGCCGCTGTAAGGGGGGAAGTCATGGTATTAAAATGGGCCGGCGCAGCCATCATACTTTTTTCGGGAACAGGCTTTGGCATCTGGATGGCATGGCGGTGGAGGGCCAGACTGGCGGCGCTTGAGACGCTGCGCCAGATGGTCTATTGCCTGAAAGGGGAGATCACCTACAGCCGCGCACCCTTAGAGGAAGCACTGGATCGTGTGGGACGGCGGGAAAGCAGTTTTCTGGGGGAGATGTTTTCAGGCGCGGCTCAGGGGATCGCCCAGGGCCAGGGAGAAACATTTTCCAAGATATGGGAAAACGAGGTAAGAAAGGTAGAAAGCGGGCCTCATGGAGGGATCTTAGATCCTGAGGATGTAAGGCAGCTTTCAGGGCTGGGAAATCATCTTGGCTATCTGGACGTGGATATGCAGGAGCGGACGCTGCTCCTTTATCTGGAACAGCTGGAGCTTACCATCAGCCGTCTGCGGGGAGAGTTAAAAGAAAGATGCCGTTTGAGCACGGCTCTTGGTATGATGGGAAGCCTTCTGCTGGTGATCCTCATGTATTAGATGGGAGGAAATATGGACGTAAATCTGATCTTCCGCATTGCGGCCGTGGGGATCCTGGTATCGGTGATCTGTCAGGTGCTTAAACACAGCGGCAGGGATGAACAAGCTTTTTTAACCAGTCTGGCTGGACTGCTCCTGGTGCTGTTCTGGATGATACCCTACATATATGATCTGTTTGAGACAATGAAACGGCTGTTTTTACTGTAAGGAGGGGGAAAATGACCATTCTTGCCATAGGGGCCGCCGGGATTGCCGCTGTTTTGCTGGCTGTGTGGCTTAAAGGTGTACGGGCAGAATATGCGGTATATCTTGTGATGGCGGCAGAAATCCTTTTTATGCTCAGCGCCGCCGGACGTCTGGAGGTGATTTTAGACGCCATGGAGCGGATGAGAGGCTATATCCGGGTGGATTCCGCTTACCTGGGGACTCTCCTTAAGATGATAGGAATTACCTATGTGGCTGAATTTGCCTCCGGGATCTGCCGGGATGCAGGATATGGGGCTTTGGGAAATCAGATCCAGATCCTGGGAAAGCTTTCTGTTCTGGGGGTGAGTATGCCGGTGTTCCTGGCTCTGTTTGAGACGCTGGAGCGCTTTATGAAATAGAGGAGCCGACGCCCTGTCAGGCTGCTTGAACCTTACTGTCCGCATACAGCCCGGATAGGGAAGAAAAGGGGGAACGGGTGAAGGAAAGAAAATACGCGTTTCTGGCAAAGCTTGTGATTTTCGCCGCTGGCTTGTGGATTGGTTTCGCAGGAGGGACTTATTCAGCCTGGGCCGCCGAAGCAGGGCAAATGATTTCTGGGAAGAATACCAGGGGGCAGGAGAACACAGATCCGGAACAGGCAGCCCTTGATATAGGGATTACCCAGGAACTGGATCGGATACAGGAATATCTGGATCAGGCGTCCGGGAATCCTGGCGACGGAGGATGGGGAATTTCTTTTTGGGATCTGATGAAGGCCTTTGCCGTGGGGAATCTGGAAACTGTATTCCAGACGGTGAAAGAAGGGCTGAGGAGTATTTTATTTTCCCAGGTAACAGAAGGGGCGGGACTTTTGGCCCAGGTGGCCGCAATCGGACTGATGGGAGCGCTGTTTTCTGGAACCGCCTCTGTTTTTAAGGAAGGGCAGATCTCTGATACGGGATTTTATGTTACATATCTGCTTCTCTTTGTGTGTCTGGCAGGCAGCTTTCTGGCCAGTCTGTCCATTACCGCAGGGGTTCTGGACCGGATTCTGGAATTTATGCGGGTTCTGATGCCGGCCTACTTTATGGCGGTGTCATTTTCCGGGGGAAGCATCAGTGCTCTCTGTATGTATGAGGCCATGATGGCTGCCGTTACAGGGGTTCAGTGGCTGTGCCGGAACCTGTTTCTTTCAGGGGTAAAGGTCTATGTACTTCTGACGCTGGGGAGCCATGTGATGAAGGAACCTCTATTATCGAAGCTGACTTCTCTTACGGAGCAGATCATTGAATGGGGCATAAAGACCATGTTTGGCCTGGTGCTGGGGCTTCATGTGCTGGAGGCCATGGTTCTCCCCTATGGGGACAGCGCCGCCCGTTCAGGCCTTTTGAAACTGGCGGAGATGATTCCGGGCCTGGGAGCCGGAGCCGGGGCGGCGGCCAGGCTGGTTCTGGGATCCGGGGTACTGATCAAAAATACCATGGGAGCTGCGGCAGTGACAGTGCTCTTTTTCATTTCCCTGGTGCCGGTGGTCAAGCTTCTGGTACTTATGTTTCTTTACCAGGCGGCAGGAGCTATTATGCAGCCGGTGTGCGATAAACGGATGGTTGAACTTGTCCTTGGGGTAGCCAGGGGACACAGGCTGCTGCTGAAGCTGGCCCTGTACTCCCTGCTGCTGTTTGTGATTGCCATTGCCATTACCTGCGGAGCGGCTAATGTGGCTTATCTGGCGGCGTGACAGATCAGGATGATACAGGGACAGAAACAGATGTGCTGCAAAACAGGAGGCAGTCATGGCAGAAGCGCTTTTAAACTGGGCCAGAACCATTATTTGCTATATGATATTTCTTTCCCTGGCGGGCAATCTTCTGGCTGGGAGTTCCTATGGAAAATATCTGCGCCTGTTTGGGGGGATGGTTCTGATTCTCATTGTTCTTAGCCCTGCTGCGGCTCCTCTGGATCTGGAGGAGCAGATGGGATATCTTTTTGATCAGATTGCTTTTAAGCAGGAGGCAGAAGGACTGAAAAAAGAAATTTTTGGAATGGAGGAGAAACGGCTAAAAGGAATAACTGCGCAGTACAGGGAAAATGTGGAAGAAGAAGTAGAACAGCTGGCAGAGGATCAGGGGTATGAATGCAGGGAGGTGTCGGTAATCCTGGATGAAAACAGGGAAAGCCAGGATTACGGAAAGCTTCTGGGGATACATATTGTGCTGACAGGAAGGGAGGGGGAGAAGAACCAAAGGGATGCTTCTTTTCCTGCCTCAGAGGATGACTGCGGGGACCGCCCGGTCAGTATAGATCCCATAGGTGTAGAGCCGGTAAGGATAGAGATGGCCGCCCCAGTGTCCCCGTCTGTTTCCCAGGCAGAGGGAGAAAATGGGCCAAAGGACCTGAAAGGAAAGGTGGAGCAGTATTATGGACTGGAAGGGGAAGCTGTCAAAGTTAAATGGAAAGATGACTAAGGAAAAATGGCTGATCTTGCTGCTGCTTGGCGCATTTTTCATGATTCTGTCTTTTCCGGTTCCAGGGGGAGGAAAGAAAACAGAGCCGGAAAATGGTTCTGGAGGAGCTGGAGAGGCGGTTGGTCTGTCGATGGAAAAAAATGCGCAGGAGCCGGAACAAGCAGGCGCTGGGCTGGGAGGATCCTCTGGCGCTTCTTCCTTTCCAGCTGCCTATGAGGAGCGCCTGGAGACACGGATCCGGGAACTGCTCGGCTCTGTAGAGGGCGTAGGAAACGTGGATGTCATGGTGGTCTTAAGCTCTACCAGCCAGAAGGTATTAAGGGTGGATCGCTCCGGCAGCAGTACAGTTACAAAGGAGAGCGATTCTTCCGGCGGCACCAGAGAGGTTACGGAGAGCCAGTCACAGGAAACCACGGTTTTGCCCCAGTCGGGCAGCCAGGGGAATGCTCCGGTGGTGGAAAAAGAGTTAAGCCCTGAGATATCCGGCATTATTATCAGCGCAGACGGAGGAGGCAGTCCGGCAGTCCGTTCTGAAATTTCTCAGGCAATGGAAGCATTATTAGGGCTTCCGGCACATAAAATAAAAGTGTTAAAGCGGGTGGAATAAAAAAGGAGTGCAGGACATGAAGATCAGGAACATGAAACAGGTAAAACAGGTCACAGCACATATGAAGGATGTAAAGATGAAACGGCTGTTTCGCAGAAATCAGATTATTATTACTACCCTGGCTGTAATGATTGCTGCGGCGGGATATTTAAACTATGCCGGAAAGCGGGATCTTGCGGGGGCGGGAAGCGTCTATGAGGCAGGAGCCATGGATATTTCCGATGAAGATCTGCTGGCGGAAAATGAAGCGGCAGGCGGAGAACTTTTGGAGATTGGAAGCCTGGATCAGGATTTAGACCAGATAGAGGAGGCGCTGCCTCAGGAGGAGCTGGCCAGGGGGGATGCGGGGCAGCAGGCACAGACAGCCGCAGAGGAGCAGCCGGTCCCAGACCAGAGCAGTCAGCAGACGGCGGCAGACAGTGCTCAGCAGCAAGCGGATGGGGATGCAGGACAGCTTGCCAAGGCCGATACACCGGCCGCTTCTGACGGAACAGATGCCGCGGGCGCTTCCCTGGCCGGCATTGAAAATCCCGGAGAAGCCGTGCTCACCAGCGGCATGAGCGTAGCGGACTACATAGCGAATGTGCAGCTGAGCCGGGAGCAGGTTCGCGCAAAAAACAAGGAAACGCTGATGGGACTGATCAACAGCACAGCTATTGACGAGGCTGCCAAACAGCAGGCCATTCAGGATATGATTAAGCTGACGGAAGTTTCCGAGAAGGAGAATGCCGCAGAGACCCTTCTTATGGCAAAGGGCTTTGCCGATCCGGTGGTAAGCATTGCCGATGAAAAGGTGGATGTGGTGATCAATGCTCCGTCTATCACTGATCCCCAGAGGGCGCAGATCGAGGATATCGTAAAGCGCAAGGCAGAGGTAGGCGCAGATCAGATTATCATCACGCTTTTAAATATGGATGAGTAGACGGAGATAATGTAAGAGGAATAGCGGGAGGAGGGTGTTAAAAATACAGTGCTAAGCCACGGTTGAGACCTGTGACTTAGCATTCTTTGCTGTTCAAAATCCGTATCCGAACCCGAAAATATTTTCTGAGCCTGAATTTTTTACGTCAGATCAGCCGCTGCTTCATGGGCCGCGGTTCGGAGTAAAAATTATCCTATACATCTTTCTGCGGATTTGTTATAATACTAATTAAGCAAGTTCTGACAGGAGGTAGAGAAGATTGGCTGAAGAAAATCGAGGTACCCATAAATTATACGAAAAAGACAGGATCGGCGAGGTTCAGATTGCAGACGAGGTAGTGGCCATTATCGCAGGCCTTGCAGCCACGGAGATAGACGGCGTGGATTCCATGGCGGGCAATATCACCAATGAGCTGGTGGGAAAGCTGGGCATGAAAAACCTGAGCAAGGGCGTTAAGGTAGATGTGACCGAGGATCACGTATCCGTAGATCTCTCCCTGAATATCCGCTACGGTTTTAATATCCCTGCCGTCAGCGAGCAGGTGCAGGAAAAGGTCAGCGCTGCCATTGAGAATATGACCGGCCTTACAGTGCTGGATGTGAATATCCGTATCGCAGGAGTGAATATGGAGGAAAGCTGACTCTGAAAAAGGTGTGCGTTCTTTGGAACGCATGAGAGTCTTAAGGGTGCTCAGGACCGTCAGGGCCTGCGGCACCTTTTGATATTTTTTATTGTGTTTATCCCCTGCCTTTGGTATAATCACAGTTAGCGGATCAGAATAGAGAAAGGAAAATGTATTCGAGAGCCCAGGCTTTTCGTACAAGCAGAAAAAATGACCAGAAGAGAATTAAGGGAACACTGTTTTAAAATGCTGTTCTCAGCGGATTTTTATAAAACCACAGAGGAAGCAAAGGAGCAGATGCTGCAGTATTTCCAGTCTCCTGAGGAGGATGAGGCAGATCCGGAGGGCGGTCTTTGCGTCCTTCACAGGGTAGAGCTCACAGAGAAAGACCGGGAATATCTTCAGGAGAAAACCGGGAATATAGTAGATAAGATCCAGGAAATCGACAGCCGTATCGATCAGGTAGCTGCAGGCTGGAAAACGCGGCGGATGGGCAAGGTAGAACTTACCATCCTGCGTCTGGCCCTCTATGAGATGGACTATGATGACTGCGTACCCCAGAAGGTAGCGGTCAATGAGGCGGTAGAGCTTGCAAAGAAGTTTGGCGGAAGCGAGTCGCCGTCTTTTGTAAACGGTGTTCTTGCCAGGTTCATCCGAAACGCCCAGACCTCAGACAGCCCAAAAGAGGAAACGCCGGATACAACGGTATAAGGCCGAGAAAGAAGAAAACTCCTGCAAAGGGGGAAGAAAAGAAGGGCTGGACGTATAAAGGAAGGGGAAACAGACAGGACAGATGGCAAGTGTATTTACCGTATCCCAGGTAACCTCATATATCAAAAATATGTTCACACAGGATTTTGCCTTAAACAGAATCTCCATCCGGGGCGAGGTGTCTAACTGCAAATACCATTCCTCCGGCCATATCTACTTTACCTTAAAGGACGGCGGCGCACAGATTGCCGCCGTCATGTTTGCAGGACAGAGAAACGGCCTGAGCTTCCGTCTGGAAGAAGGTCAGGAGGTAGTGGTAAAGGGCACGGTAGACGTATATGAGAGGGATGGCCGCTATCAGCTTTATGCAAAGGAGATTGCCAGAGAAGGCAGGGGAGATCTCTTTGCAAGGTTTGAAGCGCTGCGAAATGAGCTGGAGGAAATGGGGATGTTTGATGCCTGCTATAAGCGTCCCATTCCCCGATATGCCAGACGGATCGGCATCGTCACTGCCGGCACAGGGGCTGCTATCCGTGATATCATGAACATTGCAGCCCGACGCAATCCCTATGTCCAGCTGGTTCTCTATCCGGCGCTTGTACAGGGAGAACAGGCCCAATACAGCATTGCAAAGGGGATTGAGACCCTGGATAAGCTGGGGCTGGACGTTCTGATCGTAGGACGGGGCGGAGGCTCCATCGAGGATCTATGGGCTTTTAATGAGGAACGGGTGGCCAGAGCTATTTTTAACTGCTCTACCCCCGTGATTTCTGCCGTAGGCCACGAGACAGACGTAACCATAGCGGATTATGTGGCAGACCTGCGTGCTCCCACGCCTTCTGCAGCAGCTGAACTGGCTGTGTTTGATTACCGTCAGTTTAAGGAGCAGATAGAACTCTATAGAAATGTCCTGGAGCGCTCTGCCCGCCGCCGCATCGAAAAGACGCGGTTTATGCTGGAGCAGTGCCGGATGCGTCTTAAGCTTAAGGATCCGGCCCGCCAGATTAATGAAAAACGTCAGCGGCTGGCGGATCTGGAACAGGCGCTGGATTGGCAGATGAGGAATGCCCTGGATGAGGAGAGGTCCCGTTTAGACGATGACAGGAGCGTACTTGTCCGACTGATCCAGATGGCTGCCGCAGAGCAAAAACATCGTCTGGCTCTGGCAGCCACCCGTCTGGAAGGCCTTTCGCCCCTTAAAAAACTGGGCGGAGGATATGGCTTTATTCAGGACGAAAGGGGAAAGGGCCTGCGTTCCGTGACGCAGGTAAAAGAAGGGGAAACCATCCGTATCTATGCTGCAGACGGCAGGATTGACGGAATGGTAAAACAAATAGAGCACACAGAGGAAAGGGAGGGATGACCGTGCCGCGAAAGAAGTCAGAACAACCGGGAACGCCGGAAAAAACAGCCAGCATCGAGGAAAATTTCGCGCAGCTGGAAGCGATTATAAAAAAGCTGGAAGCAGGGGAAGATTCCTTAGAGGAGACCTTTGCGGGCTATGAAGCAGGCATGAAGCTTGTGAAATCCTTAAACGGACAGATCGATAACGTAGAAAAACAGATTCAGATATTGAGCGAGGGTGAAAGCAATGAGTGATAATACAACATTCAAGAAGGAACTGGAAGAACGGGTAAAAGAGATAAATGAGGGAATTGCAGGGTATATGCCGGAGGAAAAGGGCCATCAGAAAACCATTTTCGAGGCTGTAAACTACAGTATGAACGCCGGCGGAAAACGGCTGCGCCCTCTGCTTATGCAGGAGATGAGCCGTCTTTTTGCCGGCCGGGTGTCTGATACCGTAAAACCCTTTATGGCAGCTATTGAGATGATTCATACCTCATCTCTGATTCACGATGACCTGCCCTGCATGGATGACGATACCATCCGCAGAGGCAAGGCCAGCACCTGGGCCGAGTACGGCGAGGATATCGGCGTGCTGGCGGGAGATGCTCTGATGATGTACGCTTTTGAGACAGCGGCCAGGGCCTTCGAGGCAGCTGAGGATCCGGATGAGTTAAAGCGTGCAGGACAGGCTGTAGGAGTCCTGGCGTCAAGGACCGGTATGCATGGCATGATCGGCGGCCAGACGGTAGATGTAGAGCTGGCAGGCGGGCCGATCCCCAAGGATAAGCTGGATTTTATCTACCGCTTAAAGACCGGAGCCCTGATCCAGGCAGCTATGCTGATCGGCGCGGTTCTCGGAGGCGCGGCAGATGAGGACTGCAGGATCGTAGAAGATCTGGCCGGAAAAATAGGACTGGCCTTCCAGATCCAGGATGATATCCTGGACGTGACCGGAGATGCCGCTGTGACTGGAAAGAGTGCGGGCAGTGATGAGAAAAACCAAAAAACCACCTATGTAACCATAGAGGGCCTGGAAAAAGCAAAAAAGGATGTGGAGGCGCTTTCGGCAGCCGCCATTTCCGATCTGGATAAGCTGCCGGGAAACAATGAGTTTCTGGTAGGCCTTATCCGCCTTCTGGTCAACAGAGAGAAGTAATCCTAGAAAATAATAAGGAAGTGCGAGCCTATGATATTGGAACAGATAAAGGGACCGGAGGAGCTAAAGAGCCTGTCGGCCCATGAACTGACCATACTGGCAGAAGAGATACGCACCTTTCTGGTGGAGAAGATCAGCCGTACCGGAGGCCATCTGGCTTCCAATTTAGGCGTGGTGGAGCTGACTATTGCCCTGTTTAAAACCTTTGATCTGCCTAAAGACAAGATCATCTGGGATGTAGGCCATCAGTCCTATACCCATAAGATATTAAGCGGCCGGATGGGAGAGTTTGACGAGCTGCGCCAGTATGGAGGCTTGAGCGGTTTTCCAAAGCGTAAGGAAAGCCCGTACGACTCCTTTGACACGGGACACAGTTCCACCTCCATCTCTGCGGGCCTGGGGATTGCTCAGGGCCGGGATATCCTGGGGGAGGATTACCGTGTGGTATCCGTGATCGGAGACGGCGCTCTTACGGGAGGGATGGCATATGAAGCATTAAACAATGCGGCCAGAATGAAGAAAAATTTCATAATTGTATTAAATGACAATGAGATGTCCATTTCTGAAAATGTAGGCGGTATGTCCCGGTATTTAAGCGGACTCCGCACGGATGCCGGCTACAATGATCTGAAAAAGAGCATTGCAGACGTTTTGGGAAAGGTGCCTGTGGTGGGAGATGCGGTCATTCACAGGCTGAAACGCACCAAGGACAGCATTAAGCAGCTTTTTATACCAGGTATGCTGTTTGAAAATATGGGGATCACCTACCTGGGGCCTGTGGACGGCCACAATATACCGGCCCTCTGCAAGGTGTTGCGGGAGGCACAGAAACTGGATCATGCAGTTCTGGTTCATGTGATCACTCAAAAAGGCAGGGGTTATGGGCCTGCACAGAAGAACCCTTCCGGATTCCACGGAATCGGTCCCTTTGACATTGCCACGGGAAAAGAGAGCGGGGAGAAGAAATATCCTTCCTATACGGATGTATTTTCAAGAAAGCTGTGCCAGCTGGGAGAGACACATCCTGAGCTGGTGGCAGTGACGGCTGCTATGCCGGACGGCACCGGTCTTGCAGCTTTTGGAAAAAAATTCCCTGACCGTTTTTTTGATGTGGGGATTGCGGAGGCACACGCAGTTACCAGCGCTGCCGGTATGGCTGCGGGGGGGGGGGGGGCCGCGGGGGGGATAGTCCATG
>OAVG01000070.1_pt1 | contig 99556 bp, 90 predicted proteins | sample 1495271 | NCBI WGS metagenome assembly OAVG01 (sample SAMEA2580077, study PRJEB22360) | human gut metagenome | biome: human gut; feature: human-associated habitat; material: faeces | place: Denmark | collected 2008/2010 | reverse complement strand
CCTATAATTCTAAAATGTTAGAGTTGAATAGTAGGTAAAACAGGAAGAAAAATTGGTCAGAAACTTAAGAAATGCCTATAATTTTAAAATGTTAGAGTTGAATAGTAGGTAAAGCAGGAAGAAAAATTGGTTAGAAACTTAAGAAATGCCTATAATTCTAAAATGCTAGAAATGAATAGTAGGTAAAGCAGGAAGAGAATCTGATCAGAATCTCCAGAAATGTTTATAATTCTAAGATATTGGAACGGAATAGCAGGTAATCTTTCATAGGCCAAGTCAGACTTACTGGAAGTGCCGGGGCTTTCTGAATTTTTGCTGTATATCTGCGATAAGCGAGGCTATAGTTCGGCCTTCCGGCTGAATTGTAACGATTTTTCCTAAAATAATAGAAAAAGGTTATAGAATCTTTATTGACTTTAAATGGTATATCATGTAAGCTTTTAAAAACAGCGGAAATGTTACCGCTTAAATTTATATATTTTCTTATAGCGCAGAATTTCTCTGCATCACGGCATCTCGCCGTTTATTCCCAATATTTATTTTAAAAAAGTTCGGACAGGAATCGGGGGTGGTATCCATGACGATATTTTTATGATTGCATGTTAATTATAAATTTGCTAAAATAAAGAGAGGATATGTATATGAGTGATGTTGCATATCAGAATAAAGATATTGTATCCAAAATACTTACAGATGGAATGAAAGAAAAATCTTTCGCGGTCTACGGTGTACCCATGTCAAGGATTAAGGACGTACTTCCGGTTAATCTGCCTGCAATTGAGGCAAACGAGATGGCCACAGACAACCTGTTTAGGCTGGAGGATGACAGCTATGCGGTTGTGGACTATGAAAGTTCTTTTTCAGAAAAGAGCAAGATAAAATATGTGTGTCATATTGCGAGAATCCTTAAAAAGTACGGAAGTATTATGAAGCTCAGAATGATAGTCCTATGCACATCCAGCACCTGCCGCATCAATACGGTACTGGATGCAGGATGCCTTCGCCTCAGCATTGAACCGGGATATCTGTCTTCTATCGAAACGGACAGGGTATTTGAAAATATCAGAAAACAGATAGAGGACGGGAAGAAGCTCAACGATACAGAAGTCATGCAGATGATTGTCCTTCCGCTGACGGTGAAGAATAGGGAAGAACAGAAGGAATTATTAGAAGAGGTGGTAAACCTGGCAAAGAATATAAAAGAGGAAGAGCAGCAGATGTTCGTCCTGTCAGGTGTCATTACTTTTGCTGATAAGATCATAGAACCGGATTTCGCAAGAAGGGTAGAGGAGTGGATAAAGATGACGAAAGTAGGAAGATTATTTGAAGAGGAGAAACTGCAGGCTATGGCAGATGTAAGGCAGTCTATGGAAAAGACTATAGCAGAGAAAGATATGGCTCTGGCGGTGGCAGAAAAAGAGAAGGCTATAGCTATTGCCGAAAAACAGCATGAGGCATTAAAATTGGCATCGGTCAGACTGCTGTTAAAAGGCAGTTCTCCTAAGGAAGTATCCAAAACAACAGGTCTGCCGTTAAAAGAAATTGAAGAGTTCTTGAAATGAGTGTGTAATACATACTGCATTATTAGAAGAGGTGGTAAACCTGGCAAAGAATATAAAAGAGGAAGAGCAGCAGATGTTCGTCCTGTCAGGTGTCATTACTTTTGCTGATAAGATCATAGAACCGGATTTCGCAAGAAGGGTAGAGGAGTGGATAAAGATGACGAAAGTAGGAAGATTATTTGAAGAGGAGAAACTGCAGGCTATGGCAGATGTAAGGCAGTCTATGGAAAAGACTATAGCAGAGAAAGATATGGCTCTGGCAGAAAAAGATATGGCTTTGGCGGTGGCAGAAAAAGAGAAGGCTATAGCTATCGCCGAAAAACAGCATGAGACATTAAGATTAGCATCGGTCAGACTGCTGTTAAAAGGCAGCTCCCCCGAGGAAGTATCCAAAACAACAGGTCTGCCGTTAAAAGAAATTGAAGAGTTCTTAAAATGAGTGTACAATACATACTACATTATAAAACTTCCTTGTCATAGCACATAAAATAAGGTAAAGGTGCTATAAATGTGTCTTTACCTTTTCTTATTTACGATGCATATAGGAGAGACTATTATCTATTTTAGACACAGGAGCAGTGCAGACAAGCTTGCTGAGGTAATCTCGGATATGCTTGGGATATATTATATATAGAAGAAACAGGTATGAATGAAAGATACGCTGACCTCATCAGATTATTTCTGTATAGTTTTTCTGTGCAGTTCGCCAGAAGGTAAGTAATTGAGGAATATAATTGTTTTTTAAAATTATGTAAACTAATAATGGGGGCTTAATAAAATATTAAGAATATTAGAAATGGGCATTTTCGGCGTAAAATGCCCATTTTTTGCATGATATGTACATATAAATGATTGACAGAGACAAACCTTTAGTAATATGATGGGAATATAAAAAATATTGGCAAATTATGCCCGTAAAAGGAAAGGCTGAAAATAAAATGCTGCAAAAGAAAAAGAAGAATCAGGGATTTACCCTGGTGGAATTAATTGTAGTAATTGTAATTATTTTGATACTTGCCGCAGTGGCAGTGCCTTCCATTACACGTTACGTGCAGAAGTCCAAGATCGCCAAATGTGCGAATCAGAGACATGAACTGGCGACGCAGTTTCAGATTATGGGGACGGATGTACCGGAGCTGGCGCTTTGTACCTTAGAAGGTGAAGTTGAGAATATCTTAAAAAAAGATGTTCTGAATTATATGATTGAGAATGGGTATTGTTCTCAAGATATTACAGTTTGCCCGGTATATAATGAGAAATATGAACTGGAGATATCTGTAGAGAATGGCCAGCAGCATGTGGAGTTTGTTTGTCAATGTGTTGACAGTGTTAAAGGATATGTTTCTACATGCTCAAAATATTATAATGAAATCATCAAAAATGGAAATGAAAATCCTGATAGAAAGGATTTACTTTCTAAGGTGGCTGACGAGAAAGGATTTATGAAAGTCTCTGATTCTATAAAGAGTAGTACTTTATTTAAAGATAAACCTTTATACTGGAAACCTTATTTTCTGGCAGACGGTACAATGGCATTATATGGAACAACAAATTCTGAAGGAGAGAATGCCTGGTCTAACTGGAATGCGTACCTTATATATTATAATGGACAAGTTTACCAAAGTACTAAGAAGAATGGTACAAAACCGACTAATGGTAATATAGCAAGTATGAATGGTATTAAAAAAGAGACAATGGAAGAATACCTTAAAAATCATGATTTCGAGAAGGTAGAAAAATAGTATAGATTTTGAATATTGACAGTGTCCGATAAGTTATCCACACAATGTTTAATGGCGTCTAAACTGCAGTTTTGTCGACGCATAAACCATTGACAAAAGATAGTACAAACTTTAGAATTAAAAATAATGATATGATAGGGCAATAAAACGAGCGGAGGCGTGCAGACAAATGGGAGAGAGTATGATAGAAGAAAAATTACCGGTGTTAAAAGTGCACATGTTGGGAGGCTTCTCCATGGAATATGGCGGCAAGCCCATATCCTTCCGCAGGAATACAGCAACCAAGTCCATGAAGCTGCTTCAGATACTGCTCCACTGCGGTGATGAAGGAATAGCGAGAAGCAAACTGCTGGAAAACTTATATGGAAGAGAAGAACTGGCGGATGTAGCCAACAATTTAAGAGTGACTTCCCACCGCCTCAAGAAAATGCTGGTGGATGCAGGCCTTCCCGAATATGATTATATCCAGATAAAGTCAGGCATATACCGCTGGTCAGGCCCAATGGAAGTTGAAGTGGATGCCCTGGTATTTTCCAACCTTGTGGATTTAAGTGAAAAGGAAGACAACGAAGATAAAAAAATCCAGCTTTTAAAAGATGCGTGTGAAGTATACCACGGAGAATTCCTTCCGGGCCTGTCCGGTGAGGATTGGGTACTTCTTGAAAGCGTTCAGTATAAAAAGAAATACACACAGGCTTTGGGACAAATATGCGATACCCTCATGAAACAGCGTGAATATGAAACGGTACTGGATTTATGTGAAAAGGCAAGTGAGCTGTATCCTTTCGATGAATGGCAGTCTGTTCAGGTAGACTGTCTCATGGCTCTGAACAGATATAAAGAAGCAATTCAGCTCTATGAAGATACTGCGAAACTGTTTTTTGAAGAGCTGGGAATCAGTCCTTCAGAAAAAATGATGAACCAGTTTAAAGAAATGAGCGCCAAGATGAGCCACAAACCACAGGCACTCAATGAGATCAAGGGCGGCCTGAAAGAAGAAGAGGAAGAGGAAGGGGCATTTTACTGCAACCTGCCGAGTTTCCGGGATGGCTATCGTCTGGTAAGGCGAATCATTGAGCGGAGCGGCCAGTCAGTGTACCTTATGCTGTGCACAGTAACAGACGGAAAAGGACATCCAATGGAAAATAAAGAGAAATTGGCTGCTATGACCGATGAACTGTATGACGCGATCAAACACTGCCTGCGCAGGGGGGATTCCTTTACAAAATATAGTCCCACACAGTTTTTGATTCTGCTGGTAGGCACGAATCAGGAAAACTGTTCTATGATTTTTGACCGCATTTCCCGCTATTTTGCCAGAGAACATAAATCATGGGAACAATATCTGGAATACTATGTATCATCTATAGCTGATGTGGAGAATGATAATTCCAGAATAAGTTTCCGAAGCAACGGGTTCCACTGGGATTAACAGAAAAGACCCGGAAATGACTGGAGAGTGTGGACTATGAACAAAGAAGAGGGTTTAAATATAAATATATCGGCGCCTAACCTGATTAGTGTCTGTGTTGATACCAGTGACCGGGGCGAGTTTTCCGGGCGTCTATACCAGTGCTACAGCGAAGAGCCATGGTGCTTTGAAAATGTGGTGCAGCTGCTGCATCTCATGGATAAGCTCTATGACTGCATCAGCTACCCCCAGGCTTCCACAGAGAGCCGCAGTTTTATAAAAAGAGATAAAGAACCAATACTCAAATTACAGAAGAAAATACCTCAGGAAACCATTCTAAAGCAAAAAGGCAGTGTCGCAACCTTTGCCATATATGTCCAATACAGGCAGAATGCTACGTGGCAGGGTGATGTACTCTGGATGGAAAGAGGGATAAAACAGCATTTTTACAGTGCATTAGAGCTGATCAAACTCATAGACAGTGCACTTGGAGAATATGAAATCTGACACAATTGTGCCGCCGGTAATCCGGCGGTATTTTTTTGCCCTTTTTTCATAAACTTCACAGAATCTTTATAGAACCATTACACAAGAAGAAACATTGAAAAATATTTTGAAAAAAGTAATGGATGTAATGCTTTGCGTAATGCTCCTTTCAGTACAATAAGAACAAAGTTAAGCAAGAGTCGAAAAAATAACCCAAAGGAGGCGAGAATGTTGTGAGTGGCAAAACCATTAAGAAAGATAAAGGAACTTTTATAGTAAAGGTTCATGAATGTCAGAATGCCACATGGCAGGGCAGTGTCCTGTGGGTAGAAGAACAGCAGGAGCAATATTTTCGCAGTGCATTGGAGTTATTGAAACTGATAGACGGAGCAATATCCGGAATAGAAGAAAAAATAGTAGAAGGAGGAAGCCATGAAAAGTAATATAAAGAAAAGAGTATTAGCAGTTGTACTTTGCATGGTCCTGATGCTGAGTACTGGCATATCTACTATGGCAGATGGTGAGGTAGCAGCAGGAACTCCCGCACCGGAGAGCGGAGCCAGTCAGGAGCCTGCAGCAGCAAGTGTTGAGGGAGAAGCAGTTGAAGGAGAAACAGTTGAAGGAGAACAGACACCTGCAGAACAATCTACGGAAACACAGGAAGAGACACCCACTGAACCCAGCGCAGCAGAAAGCAAAGACGAACCGGCTGCAGACATAAACAGCGTATCTGGTGTAACAGAGCTGGTCGGCAGTAATGGAATTCAGGATGAAGCATCTGAACAGGAAACAGATTTGACAGAACAGGAACCTGAACCTGAAGTTGAAATCGTATCAGAGGCAACAGAATTAAAACAAGAGTTCACAGATGAAGCAGGAAATGTTACACAGCGTGTAATTGCAAATATACCGGAAGGTGCATTTCAGGCAAACGCTTCTGAAATAACCATGGAAGTTAATTATCTGGACGAAGCTGCAGAAAATCACGTAAAAGAACTGATGACAGCAGCACTTCCGGAGAACGAAATCCTTGGTGATTACATACTTTATGATATTAAGTTTAAAGTAAACGGAGAAGTAACAGAACCTCAGAAAGCAATTGCTATTACATTTGAAGGCAGCGGACTTCATATCGAAGACACAAAGAAAGCAAATGTTTTCTACCTCGATCCGGCTGACCCGGAAGTGCAGGATGATAAGGATGAAATCGTAGAGATCACTCAGAAGAGTGAAATGATTGAAAACCTTCAGAATGCAGGACAGAGCATTGAGAATATTGATGAGTATGATCTGTCTGAGATTTCTGTAAAGGAAGATGGGACAGCAGATCAGATTCTGATGGAGGGAAGGATTTCTACAGTTTATGGTTGTTATGTAGAAAATATTAAACCAGAAGAAATCACAGAACCGGAAGAAAATGAAAATGTAGAAAACGTAGAGAAGGTAGAAGCGTTATTCTATGAAGATGAAGCTGTAACAGTAACAGTAACTGCCGAAAAAGAAGGGGCCATTCCGGAGAATTCAAAACTTCAGGTTATACCTATCTCAAAGACGGATAAAGAAACTGAAGCGCAGTATGAAGAAGTTCAGAATCAGCTTGATAAAAAAGCTGAGAATGAAGAATATGATATCGCAGGCTTTCTGGCATACGACATTAGTTTTGTAAACGCTGATGGTGAAGAAATAGAACCTAACAGTCAAGTGAAAGTAACGATGGAATATAAAAATGATGCTATTCCGGAAGAAGTTAAAAAAGATGATAACCTTGATGTGACCGTTATGCACCTGGAAGAGAATGAAAATGGCAGTATAAAAGAGGTTGTTGATATAGCGGCTGAAAATGAAAAGGGGGCCATAATAGAAACTACTGATGATGCGAAGATAAAGAAAGCGGAGTTTGAAACGGATAGTTTTTCTGCATTTATAATAACTTGGCGTACCAGTAGTGGAACAAAAAAAATAAGTGTTAAAATTATTGATGAAACGGGATATGAGATTGATGTAGACGAAGATTGTGCTGCATTAGATGGAATTTCGTTAAATTCATACAGCAATGAATTTTTAATGAAAAATATAACGGCATATGGTTCTGCAAGTCAATTTTATGAAATTAGAGATACTAGAGGACAAAAATATATTTTTAAAACGGCAATAAATGATTGGAACTTTGGAAAAAGTAATGGATTTCCAAATGGTGGAAGTGAAGTAGTTGGATTAAAGTACGAAGGTTATCAGGTTAAGTGGAAAAGGGCAGGGGAAAGTGGCTATAGAAACCACGATGATAGAGATGCTTTTTACTTTATTTATGCTAAAGAAGCTGCACCAATTCAGAAACTAGAAACAGTAGATACCAGGGCGGAAAATATAAACCTTTCTTTGTACAACTACAATAGTAAAATTATTAACAATCCGTTAGTAGAGTATGGGTTTAATTTTCATTCAGGATCAAGTGCTGTAGATTCTCCGAACGGATATTCTTATAATAATGATAAATATACAAATAGTTCCAATCAAGGAGTGCTTCAAGGGATAGTTAAGCGTAACTTACAGAAAAATAATCTTGTTTTAAATCATAGAAATAATCCAGACATGGGCTTTTTATTTGGAAGTACAAATAATGAGGCTGTAAGAAAATATGAGAATTTGGATGGCTTATTTCAAAAAGATGATAGCGGCTATTTCTATTACGACAGTTTGAAGAATGCAGCTGTCCTAAATGGTGATAAAGTTGATGTTTATGATGGGACTGTAAGTTCGGAAAAATTTAAATATGGTAATTTTTTACCGTTTAATAATCAGTATCTAACTAATAATGCAACAAACGGACTAAACAAGATTAATAGCAAAGATGCCGACATGTGGTTTGGTATGAACGTGGGAATGAGCTTTTACCAGCCAAAAGATGGAAGAATCAATAACCAGGATATGGTGTTTGAATTTAGGGGAGATGATGATGTATGGGTATTTGTCGATGGGATGCTTGTATTAGATATTGGAGGTATTCATGGTAAAAAAAGTGGCTCAATCAATTTTAGAACAGGAGTAGTAGAGGTTGAGGATCAGAAGTCCACTACTCTAGCAAATTGTTTTAGGGCTGCATATAAAGAATTAAATTTAACAGATACACAGATTGCTGCTAAGTTGAATACATTATTCAATAAAGTAAATGGCAGTTATACAACATTTAAAAACTACAGTTCTCATGATTTTAAATTTTTCTATATGGAAAGAGGCGGCGGAGCTGCAAACTGTAAAATTAAGTTTAATATGCCTAGAATACCAGAAGGCTCAGTTATGGTTACAAAAGAAGTCATTAATGATAACGATGAGTCGGTTGATTATTCTGCAGATATTGATTTTAAATTTAATATCAGAAAGAACGATACTGTTTTAGCAAACAAAACTTATATGCTTTATGAGAATGATGAAAAAACAGGAGAAGGGACCACAGATGCAGAAGGTAATTTCACATTAAAGCATGGACAGTCAGCAGTATTTGGAGATTTTCTGGCAACTGATAATTATGAGGTTAAAGAATTAGGTGCATATTTAGATGGGTATGAAGTATCTTATAATGGTGAAATATTAGTAAAACATACAGAATCAGAAGGTGAAACGACGATTCAATCTGCAACAACAGGGATTTTGAAGGTTGATGAAACATCAAGTGTAGTATTCAGAAATAAGGTTACGGATACTGCGAAGTTATCAATATCAAAATCGTTGGCTGCTGATAGTGATGAGTTAGTGGGTAAAAGTTTTCCGATTTCTGTAAAAATACAGGGTGAGGTATATACAGGCTCCTACAGTGTTAACGGAATCCGATATACTACAAATGATGGAATAATAGCTGTTAAAGGCGGTGAAGTGGCACAGATAACAGGGCTTCCATATGGAACGTCATTTGAAGTTGAAGAAAGATTAGATGGATCTTATATTCCTTCATATAGTATTTCAGGAGAAGCATATGATAAAGTCTTACCAGAGTATGATAAAGATGGAATATTACTAAATAATGTGACTTCGGCATCAGGGAAACTTGCAGGAGATAGTTTAGTTAGTATTGAAAACCGTGAAATACCCATCGGAACAGGAACAACTTCTGTCAAAGTTATAAAAAAATGGGAGAATTCAGCGCAATATGAAATCCCTGAATATGTTGACGTAACTTTATATGAAGATGTAAATGCGAATGGTCAGTATGACGAAGGTACTGATATTCCGGTTCAGGGAATGGAAACCAAGCGGTTAAGCGAATCACTTAATAACTGGACAGACGGTTGGGATAATCTTCCGGCAGATACTGATTATGTAGTGAAAGAGACATTTCCTGAGGGGTTTGAATTATTTAGAACTACTATTACTAATTCTATTACAGCAGTAGAGCCTATTGGAGAGAAGAATTCTCCAAACAGCAGTACAGTTTTCAATTTAGGAAAGAACAATATATTACTTGTAAAAGAGACTGCTAATGCTGGATACTTTTTATGGACACCACGTGATTTGGGCTTAACAAAGACAGAGATAGATAAGATAGTTAATATGATTAAACCCTATATTACAGGTGCTGGTAATTTGGGCGATAATGTCACATATAAATACGGTGACAGCAACAGTGGTGGAATATCATTAGGAAAAAATGATAATGGTTGGACATTAAGTTTTGCAGCTACAAGTACCTGGTCCTTGTTCTGGAATTTTAGTTATACCAGATTAGAAGAAATTCAACTGGATAATACAATAGACGATAATTTAAAAATCCAGATTCCTGTAGACAAAGAGTGGCAGGGAGATTCTGAATTAGAGCGTCCAGATAGCATTACAATTCAATTGTATAAAAATGGAGTTGAAGAAGGAGAGCCCGTAGAAATAACCAGAAAAATGTTATGGAAATATACTTATGAAAATCTGGATTATTATTCTTTTGACTCAGAAACCAATCGTTATATTAAGAATGAGTATGCTATAAAAGAGATAAAGGTTGGCGATGATGAAATTGATGAAAACGGGCAAGCGGGCGATTATCAGTCTATTGTCAAAAGAAATGAGGACAACAGTTTTACAATAAGTAATATTAAACAATGGCAAATAGTTAAAGTCAGTGACAAATCTGATGATTTAACTCTTCAGGGTGCGATATTTAAGCTTAGTCCTAGTGGAGATTTTGATAAGCCTTTCTATGGCAAATCAGATAATAATGGTGTGGTTACCTGGTATAAGGACTTAGAATTTAATAAGCCTTTAGATGGCATTTTGCCAGATGGAGTATATACCTTGACTGAGGAAAAAGCTCCTAGTGGATATGTTAAGAGTGATATATCCTGGAGCATTATAATCAGTAATGGCAGACCAACATCTGTTGAAAGTTCAAAAGGTAAAGTAGAAGAGAACAGAAAAGATGGAAAACTGACATATTATTTTGAAAATACTGCTGTATATGCGCTTCCAAGCGCAGGTGGTAATGGGATTTATGGGTATTTGATTAGTGGTTTACTGCTAATGATGGCAGCAACGCTAATCTTATATAAAAACAAACGCAGGGAGGTGCTGAAGAGTTAAGAAATGAAGAAGCTTTTCAGCGGTCCCGGTACCGCGAAAATATAACGTATAAAAACAATAATACGGAAATTCAAAATGGGCAGAAGCCAAAAAAGAAAAGGAGACAAAATTATGAAAAAAATTAGAAGGATTTTTGCAGTGTTATTATCACTGGCAATGGTGCTTGGAATGAGCATGACAACATTTGCAGCAGGTAGTTCAGAGTCACCGTTTAATAGTAATATTACTATTACTAATTTAGCTGTAGATGATAACACAACAGTAAATGTGTTTAAAGCAGTTTATTTAAATGAAGATGAAAATGAATGGGTAGTTGCAGACTGGGCAAAAGATTACATAACATTAGATGCAACGAATAATAAATACACAATTACGAATCCGGCAGGTCTTGGAACTAATGTTCCCGAAAAACCAGATTATACAGAGAAAACAAATGAAACTAGTATAACATTTGAAGGGGTCCCAGTAGGTGCTTACGTAATCATTGCGAGTGGAAACAAAGCAACATATACAACAATGGTAGCAAATACGTATAAAGAAGATGCAACATATATGGAATCGAAAGATGTTTCTCTTATTGCAAAACTGGATACTTATAAGGTGGATAAATCTGCGAATGATAACTTTGTTGCCCGTGGTGAAGAAGTAATATTTACAATAACTACAGTATTTCCTAACTTTTCAGAGAATCCAGACTCTGTAAAGAACACTTATAAAATTGTGGATACATCTACAGATTTAAAGATTTTGGGTGTAGAAACAGCGACAGTTGGTGGAGAAAATGTTCTGGAGGAGATAACGGCCTCATATACAGATGAAACTAAGGGAGAATATACAATTGATTTGAGTGACCTGATTGGTACGGAAAATATAAATTCTGGTAAACCAGTTATAATCGCTTATAAGGCAGAGGTATTGACGGATGCAGGATATCAGAACGCAGTAAATACATTTAAAAATGATACAGTAACAGGTAAAGATGACGAAAAAGGTTATACTGGTGATGTTACACTTACAAAGTATGCAGAAGATAAAAAAACTGCTTTATCAGGGGCTGAGTTTAAAGTTGGTAAAAAAGATGGTGAGACAGTCGGTGAGGCATTATATTTTGTAGAAACAAGTAAGGGTAACTATAAACTTGCAAAAGCAACAGAAGCAGGAGCAACACAGACAGTAGTTGTTGCAGACGATGGAACCGTGAAATTAACAGGATTAGATGAAGGCACATATCACTTCATTGAGACAAAAGCACCAGAAGGATACTCTATCAATAAAGACGGTGTAGATGCAACAATTGAAAAGAATGACGAAGCACATGTTTCTATTAAAGCAGAGCTGACAGATACCAAACTTTCCTCCCTCCCATCCACAGGTGGAATCGGTACAACAATCTTCACAATCGGCGGATGCCTCATCATGATCGTAGCAGCAGGCCTGTTCTTCGCAAGCCGCAGAAAATCTGCAAAATAATTAATGATAATCAATTATAATTATCATCAACAATTCTAAGCAACAACTAAATGCCGGGGCGGTCGGCCCGCCCCGGCATTTTAGAAAAATACAACAATAAGGAGAGTCCGGATGAAAAAAAGATCGCACATAATCATTGTTTCCCTTCTGTTTTTAGCCGGTTTGTCCTTGCTGCTGTATCCCCTCGTATCCAATCAATGGAATAACTACAGACAGAGTAAACTGATCAGCAGTTATGAAGAAGTGGTAAATGAAAAAAGCGCAGCAGGTGAAATCGACTACAAAGCCGAGGCAGACCGCGCGACAGCTTATAACAACGCCCTTCTTCCCAGTATCCTCCCAGACTCCTTTGCCGTAGCAGAAGCATCCGAGGAGGAAGACGACGAATATATGTCTTGTCTTAACCTCTCCGGTAATGGTATGATGGGATATGTAGAAATTCCTAAAATCAACGTGAAAATACCTGTATTTCACACCACGGATGATGAGGTGCTTCAGAAAGCAGCGGGCCATCTGGAAGGAAGTTCACTTCCCATTGGAGGTAAGAGCACACATTCTGTAATCTCTGCCCACAGAGGACTGCCAAGTGCAACACTGTTTACCGACCTGGACAAAATGAAAGAGGGGGATCACTTCCTTCTGTATATACTGGATGATATCCTCTGCTATGAAGTGGATAACGTTTCAGTGGTAGAACCCGAGGAGACCGATGGTCTGGCAGTGGAGGAAGGAGAAGATTTAGTTACCCTTCTTACCTGTACCCCTTACGGAGTGAACAGCCAGAGACTTCTTGTACGCGGACACCGTGTTCCTTATGAGGAGACAGAGATGGAAGAGACACCAACTTCCCTTCTGACCGGAGTAAGCATGCACACAAGCTATTTATTCTGGGTGATCGTAGGTCTGGCAGTGACAGCAGCCTTTGTTATATTCCTCTACCTCCGCGAGAAGAAATTAAGGACAAAGCTTAATTCTGATGAAAAACAGGAGAATGAGGAGCTGACGGACAAATAAATGAAGAGAAAAATTTCAACCATTCTGTTCGGATTATTATTTCTGGCAGGGTTTGGCATCCTGGTTTATCCAACCGTTTCCAACCAATGGAACACATACCGCCAGAGCAAGCTTATAAGCAGCTATGAAGAAGTGATCGGCGATATGACGCCCGAAGATTTTACAAAAGAATGGGACGCCGCAAGAGCCTTTGATGCAGCTTTGACACAGAATAACCTGTACGGTGATGTATTCGGCGAAGACAAAGAAGAACTGCAGAACACAGAATACTGGAAAGTACTTAACGTTAACAAAGACGGCGTGATGGGATATCTTTCCATCCCCAAGATCAACATAAAGGTAGCCATCTACCATGGCACCGGAGATGACGTTCTCCAGACAGGAGTAGGGCATCTCAACGGAACCAAATTACCGATCGGAGGCGAGAGTACACACAGTGTACTGGCAGCCCACAGAGGTCTTCCGAGCGCCAGGCTTTTTACAGATATTGACCAGTTAAAACGCGGAGATTTATTTTACATCCACGTGCTGGATGATACATTAGCTTATGAGGTCGACCAGATCCTCACTATGATAGACAAGGACGACAGGGAAACCCTGGACGGCGCAATGGCCATTGAAGAGGGCCAGGACTATGTAACATTGTTTACTTGCACTCCATACGGCGTCAACTCCCACAGACTTTTAGTCCGCGGGCATCGGGTACCGTATACCGGAGAGGAAGAGATAGAGAGCACACCGGTTCAGTCCATGCTGAAAGCAGTACAGAATTATTACATGTTATATCTGATACTTGGATTGTCGGTGACATTACTGGTGATACTTTTAATGAAATTCCTGTTCAAGCCACGGAAAAAAAATAAGAAGTCATAAAGTGGTCAATAGGGAATGAGTTTTCAGAGGAGGGTAAAATGTGAAGATGAAAAAGACAATAAAAAAAGGAAGTGCATTGGCTCTGGCTCTGGCATTGATGCTTTCCGCAACGATTCTGCCTAAGGTTTATGCAGCCTTTGGTATTGATACAGAGAAAAGCTGTTCCCTGACCTTTGAACTGGACGGACAGTATGAAGAGCTGAACAGTCTGACCATTCCCATTCATTTATACAGAGTGGCAGATGTAGAGGAAAACGGTGAATACAGAGTATTGGCCGGATATGAAGATTTGGATCTTGCATCCATAAGCAATAAGACAACAGCCGAAGACTGGGAGAAGCTTGCAGGAAAAGCATCCGAACTGGTAGAAAAGCTTGCAGCCGCCCCGACTGCTGAGGTACAGATGCAGAAACCTGAGGGCAGCGATAAATCCAAAGGCGTTGCCGGAGACCTCTCCACAGGTATGTATCTGGTGGTTGCGGAATCTGTACAGTCACCGGAGTATACATATGATTTTACCCCGTATCTGATCTCCCTGCCGAACAACTATTACAGCGAGACAGAGGATGACACCTGGGTATATGATGTGACCACCGGATTAAAACCGGCACAGACAGAGCGCTATGGGGATTTAGTCATTGAAAAGACCCTTACTGCATATAACGCCACTTTAGGCGGAGCAGATTTCATTTTCCGGGTAGAAGCAGAGAGGGATTATGAAGTAGTATACAGCAACGTGGTATCCATCTCCTTTGACGCACCGGGAACAAAAAGTGTAAAGATAGAACATATTCCGGCAGGTGCTTCTGTTACGGTAACAGAGGTATACAGCGGAGCAAGTTATGAACTGACTTCCGACGGGACACAGCAGACAGTGATCACTGCAGATGAATCGGTTGGTGTTTCATTTGAAAATACCTATGACCATCGAAACAACGGCGGCAGCAGTGTAGTCAACCGGTTTACTTACAATGAAGGTGACTGGGATTGGGAACAGCAGAAAGATAGTACAGGTGAGCAGGAGTAAAGGAGGATGGAGCGATGAAGAAGAAATTCAATAAGAAAAGCCTTTGTCTGGCAGCAGCAGCTCTTGCCCTCACCGCAGGTATATCCGTGAACAGCGCCATGGCGTACTTCACCACCTATACAACGGCAGCAGGTGATGTGACCATCAGTCTTGGTTCCACCGTGACGATTCCGGAGGAGAAGGTCAGCGACTGGACAAAGCATATTGTGATCAAAAATACAGGAGATTATGAGTGCTATGTCCGTGTGAAAGTATTTGCAGGAGAAAAATATCAGGACGGACTTGTATATCAGGGCAGCCAGAAGTGGTCCCCCGGAGAAGAAGATTACTACTATTACAGTGATATTGTTCCGGCAGGCGGTGAAACGGAGGAACTCCAGGTTAAGATTGATTCCAAAGACAGTGAGGAGGAATTTAATATTATCGTGGCCCAGGAGTGTACCCCGGTATTATATGACGATGAAGGCAAACCCTATGCAGACTGGAATGCAAAACAAGAGGAGGTTGGTGAATAATGAAAAAGAAGAAAAAATCCTTTTCTGTGAAACCAGTTATCCTTCTCTCAGCAGCAGCCCTGTTATTGCTGGGCAGTACAGTCGGAAGTGCACGTGCGGCACTTACCTATTACAGTGAAAACTATTCTGTGCAGATGAGCACATCAAACATTGGTGTAAGCCTCATAGAAAATGGTGACAAAATCAGCTACAGGGACTATAATGAAAACGATGAGTGGAATGAGAGCACAGGAACTCTTTTATCCGATCTGAAGAAAGAGAAGCTGGTACTGGGCAAGACATATGATGAGAAGCTCAGCGTTACGAACAGCGGCTCCATAGACAGCTATGTGAGGGTTATCCTCTATAAGAGCTGGTCAAAAGGCGAAGGAGAAAATGCAGTCAAAGACACAACGCTTTCCCCCGCACTGATCGACCTGAACCTGACCGGCAACGGCTGGACCGAAGACAAAAATGCATCCACAAAAGAACGTACGGTTCTGTACTATAACAGCATTCTTCCGGCAGGAGAAACCACTCCCGAGTTCGCAGACACACTGCGGATTGACCCGGCGCTTGGCAAGAAGGTCACAGAACATGAGACAATTGATGAAAATGGTTACAAGACCATCACCACGGTTTACGATTATGACGGTTACAGTTTCCAGGTGGAAGCCGAAGTGGATGCTGTTCAGACACATAATGCACAGGATGCCATCAAGAGTGCCTGGGGTGTAGATGTAGATGTTGCAGCAAACGGAGATATCAGCTTACGATAGGAGGTACAGAATATGAAAAAGAAAATTTTGTGCCTTATCATGGCAGCAGTCATGACCGTAGGCACCGCGGCAACCGCATATGCAGAAGATTTTAAAAGTGATAAAGACTGGCAGGTTGATTTTGACGGAGACAAGATGAACAGTAATTTCAGTTCTAAGGAAATGGCTGAGGAGATTTATGGAATCCTCCCCGGCGATACCATGGAACTGCAGGTTAAGATAAAGAATTCCGGAGAGGAACAGACCGACTGGTATATGTCCAATGAAGTTCTGAAAAGTCTGGAAGAGGGAAGCAAAGCAGAAGGCGGAGCTTACACATATGTTTTGACCTATTATGATCCATCCGGTGCGGAGGCAGTCCTCTATGACAGCGAAACCGTAGGCGGCGAGGGCACGTCCTATGTTGGCAAAGGTCTGGAACAAGCCACGGATTCCCTGGATGATTTCTTCTATCTGGATAGGCTGGATGCAGGAAAAGCCGGTTCTGTTCACCTGAAGGTTATCTTAGACGGTGAGACACAGGGCAATGGCTATCAGGATACACTGGCTCGTCTGCAGATGAATTTCGCAGTAGAGAAAGTAGCTCCTTCCACGGTAACCGTAAAAGGTAAAGACACTGTGGTAAGAAAGACCGTTACAGGCGAATCCAATACAGTGAAGAAGACGATCACCCGTCCTAAGACAGGAGATACCACCAATATCCTCCTTTTCAGTACAGCGGCATTAGTCAGCGGATTGGTACTGCTGCTTCTGGGAATCGCAGCCATGAAAAAACGCCATGAGAAAGGGGAGCTGAAGTCATGAAGAAGTTGAAAATGATTCTGACATCTTTGCTTACTGTCTGCATGCTCTTTGGCTCATCTGTGATCAGCGTTTTTGCGGCAGATGGAGAATACACCTATACAGCAACCTTCTATGCAGGCAATCAGGGTACATTTTCCGGGATTGACGGATTATCTGTAGTAAGTACAGGGACACCGGTGATTGATGCACAGGGTGACAGGGTTGTGGTAAGCGGCCTGAAATTAGGTGATAAAGTATCCTTTGATGTACAGAACGGTGATGTTGCACTGGGAGATTCCAGTAAATATTATGTAAAAGGTGTCCGGATAAGCGGACGTGACAATAATTCCCTTGAGACCTCCGGATTTTATGTAAATGGTGACAGAGATTTTGTTGTCGCTTACGGAATTCAGGGCGACATGGTTGGTTATACTGTTAATTATCATGATGAAGAAGGAAACGAACTGGCACCGAGCCGTACCTATTACGGCAATGTGGGAGACAAACCGGTAGTGGCTTACCTGTATGTGGAAGGTTATACACCGCAGGCTCTGGCACTGACCAAGACACTCTCCTCCAATGAAGCACAGAACGTATTTACTTTCGTATATACACCTGTTACAACAGAGACAGTAACCGTACCCGGCGAGACAACAACCGTCACAACCGTTATACCCGGAACCACCACAACAGAGACAACTGTTGTAGAGACCCCGGCAGCAGGTACTCCGGCAGGCACAACAGGAACCACCGGAACGGAGGGAACAGCCGGTACAGAAGGCACCGCAGGTGAAGCCGGAACAGCCGGTACTGAGGGAACCGAAGGTACGGCAGGAGCCGGAACAGACGAGGGAACTCAGGTTATAGAGCCGAATGAAGTGCCGCAGGGCAACCAGGAAGTTGTCGATTTAGATGAGGATGAAACACCTCTGGCTGACAATCCGGAAGAGACCAAAGAGAAAGTAAAGAAGGGCCTTCCCCTTGCAGCCGGCATCGCGATCGGAGTCGGAGCAGTTGCAGCTCTTTCCGCATTAGCAGTATTTCTGATTAGACGACGCAGATGAAAGGATAACTTGATTTGAGCAGAAAGAAGAAAAAGGATAGGAAAAGCCCAGTGTCTGCAATTTGCAGTGCACTGGGCACTGTTTTATTAGTAAGTCTGGTGCTTGTCTGTCTTCCCATTACAGCAACCAGGCTTTTTGGCTATGATGCATATTCCGTGGTAAGCGGAAGCATGGAGCCGGCAATCCCCACAGGAAGCCTGGTGTATGTACAGGAGACAGCACCGGAGGACATGAAGGAAGATGATGTGATCGCGTTCTATGGAGCAAAGGATTCCAATGCCATTATCACCCACAGGGTAGTGGAGAACAAAGTGGTCATGGGTGAATTTATCACCAAAGGCGATGCCAATAAGACGGAGGATATGAACGCAGTCCCCTACAGCAACTTTATAGGGAAAGTGGTATATACCATCCCTGTTTTGGGAAGGGTCGCCCAGGCCCTGACAAGTACAATGGGAAAGATCATTGCAGGCGGTGTGATTGCGGCAGCACTGGTTTTGGAAATCATAGCATCTGTTATCCGCAGACGCGAATCATAACGGTTTCCGTGGTGTTTTTTGTCCTGTCTGTTATTTTATACCATTACAAAAAACTCCTTTATGAAAATATGATTCAAATAAAGTAATGCGTGTAATGCTTTTGGTAATGCCGCTTAAAGTATAATACGAATAACAGAAGCAGAGACCTGAATGGTTATCGATATTACACAGTGATCCATTTATACAGCTTGTAACAATACCCATCGGACGAGATAAAACTATAGTGAGGGCTAAAATGGCAAAAGAAGCAGAAACCTTTGTAATTAAAATAGACGGCAGCAGAGATGCCACATGGCAGGGTGAAGTTACATGGGCAGAAGAAAAGAGTGAAAAGCACTTTCGCAGTGCACTTGAATTAATAAAATATATAGACGGAGCCTTAATACAGGCAGCGTCAGATAAGAAATAGTCATAGTGACAGGGGAAAGGGGTGCATTATGGGACATAAAAGATTAGAAAAGGAAATCTTGCCTCTCATATTATGCATAGCGATTGCCCTTGGAAATATTACTATTGCTCATGCAGGACAGGACGCGCTCTCGGCTGATTCTGTAAATCGGCAGACGGAAGAGGCAGCCCCTTTGAAAGACCGGGAGCAGACCGGTCAGGCAGAAGAAGACAGCACCCGAACAGTCATCATCAATGGGGAAGAGGTTCCATTGAGTGAAGGGGAGAATATAACGAAAAATGACAATACAGGCCTGATTTATGTAGGCCTTTTTGCAGGCATCCTGGTCCTTGCTGGTGCCGGGGAATATGTAGTCAGAAAACGTATCAAGTAATTTTGTTAAAATACCTCCTTTATAAAACAAGTACAAAAGCCGCAGGATGAAGAAAATTCTTTGTCCCGCGGCTTTTGTGCCGCTGTCACCCAATTAACAGTAGTCAAACCCTTCAAAAAGTTGTAATATGAAAGCATCAAATAATCTATTAAAGAAGGGATACATAACACACCATGAACCACAAACAAAAAAGCGCCCCCCAGCGCCTTCTCTGGTCCCAGTTCGACGCCCTGCAGATGGGCTCCGGATGGGATGAGGAGGACATTAAGAAACCTCAGATCCTTCTGGAGGATGTCTTCGGTGACAGCCATCCCGGCAGTACCCATCTGTCGGGCCTCATGGAGCAGGCAAAGTACGGAGTCTTCGAGAAAGGCGGCTATCCGGCCCAGTATCACACCACAGATATCTGTGACGGATGTGCCCAGGGCCATGACGGGATGAACTACATCCTGGCATCCCGCGAAGCGATCTGTGATATGATAGAAGTACACGGTTCCGTGTACCCATGGGACGGCATGATCCTCTCCGCCTCCTGTGACAAATCCATTCCCGCCCAGTTAAAGGCAGCAGCCCGCTTGGACATGCCCACCATCTTTATTCCCGGCGGCAGCATGCGCCCGGGACCGGATATGACCACATCGCTGGTTGCGGGGGATATTTCTCTGCGCCAAAAGCGTGAGGGCGCAGTGACAGAGCAGGAGATCAGGGACTATAAGCTCACAGGCTGTCCGTCCTGCGGCGCCTGTACTTTCCTGGGGACTGCCAGTACCATGCAGTGTATGGCAGAAGCCCTGGGCATGTCACTTCCGGGAACTGCTGTTATGCCGGCCACCATGCGGGATATTTTTGCTTATTCCAGAAAAGCGGGCCGTATGATCATGGAACTGGTTGAGCGTGAGATCACAGCGGGCAGTATCATGACAAGGGAAGCATTTGAAAATGCCATCATCATTCACAGCGCCATAGGCGGCTCTACCAATGCGACCATCCATCTTCCCTCCATTGCAAGGGAGCTGGGAATCATATTGGAACCGGAACTTTTTGATGACCTGAACCACAAAGTACCGCATATCGGCAACATCAATCCAAGCGGACAGCACCTGACAGAATCCTTCTGGTTTGCCGGAGGAATCCCCATGGTTCAGCTTTATTTAAAGGACATGCTGCATCTGGATGTCATGACCGTTACCGGCAGAACCCTGGGTGAAAATCTGGAGGAGCTGGAGAAGGACAATTTCTTTGCCCGCAACCTGGGCTATCTGCATAATTACGGCCTGGAACGTGACCAGGTCATCTTCCCTGTGGAGAAAGCGGAGGAAAAGGGTTCCATAGCTATTTTAAAAGGCAATCTGGCACCGGAAGGCGCAGTTATCAAATACTCCGCCTGTGTGGAATCCATGCGGGAGCACAAAGGCCCTGCGAAGGTCTACAACCGTGAGGAGGACGCTTACCAGGCCGTCGTAGATGGTGAGGTAGACCCGGGCGATATCCTTGTTATCCGCTATGAAGGTCCGAGAGGGACCGGCATGCCGGAAATGCTCATGACCACAGAGGCCATTGTCTGTGATGAGCGTCTGAACGGCACGGTTGCCCTGGTGACAGACGGACGTTTTTCAGGGGCAACGAGAGGTGCCGCCATCGGCCACGTCTCCCCGGAAGCGGCAGCAGGAGGCCCGCTGGCCTTTATTGAGACGGGGGATATTCTGGAGTACAGTGTACAGAACAGAAGTCTCGACGTAGTCGGAATTCAGGGACAGGAACTCTCCGGGGAAGAGATCGAGGCTGTTCTGAAAAAACGTTCCGAATCCGGCATTCTGCCCCGTCCGAAGAGAAAGGGTTTGTTTGGCCGTTATACAAGCCACGCTATGTCTGCCATGAAGGGTGCAGGATACGAAGAGATATAATAATGCGGCAGACCGCAACAGGATTAATCAGATAAAAGAGAGGACATAATTAATTTATGAATGCAAAATGGATCACGCCGGCAGTGACGGCATTGGATGAAAACGGACATATTGACATAGAAGCCAACAAAAGAATCTATGAACATCTGATACAGGGAGGAATTGACGGAATTCTCATCTTCGGCAGCATCGGTGAGTTTTTTGCCCTGCCCATGGAGGAAAAGCGGAATATGGTGCGTGAGGCTGTGGCGTACATTGCACACAGGGTAACCGTCTATATAGGAACCTGCAGTATGGAATTTGAGGAATGCGTGGAGTTTTCTAATTTTGCTCTGGAAGCAGGGGCAGACGGGGTTATGGTGATCTCTCCGTATTACTTTAATCTGCCGGACAGTGCAGTGGAAAACTTCTATGACAGCCTTGCCGACCGTGTGAACGGACCTGTTCTTCTGTATAATTTTCCGGACAGGACAGGATATGATCTGAAGCCCCAGGTGGTACTGAACCTGGTACGCAGACATAAAAACATCGTTGGGATCAAAGATACCGTGGGAACCATGGGACACACCCGTGCGCTCATACAGACAGTGAAGAAGGAATTTCCTGAGTTTTTAATATATTCCGGATTTGATGAATTTTTTGCCCATAACGTACTGAGCGGTGGTGACGGGTGTATTGCAGGCCTGTCAAACTTTGCCCCTGCTGTTGCTTCCGGCTTCGCAAAAGCAGCAAGGGAGAATGATCTGGAGGCACTTCAGGTTTATCAGCAGAAAATAGATGGACTGATGGCCATCTATGATGTGGCAGAACAGTTCATACCCATTATAAAAAAGGCAATGGTACTCTGCGGCGTGGATATGAATCCCGGCTGCACAGCGCCTCTGCTGGCCGCTGATGCGTCTGAAACAGAACGGATAGAGGAAATCCTGAGGAACGCCTCAATCCTTTGAAAATGGGGCATATAGAGGCTTACAGAGGGACCGGGTGTACTCCGGCATATATAATATCGACAGAAAGGAACTTAGCAATGAGACATATAGGAATCATAGGAGCCATGGAGGAGGAAGTGGCAATCCTGAAAGAGAAGATGACAGATGTAACAGTGGAGAAAAAAGCTTCCATGGAGTTTTACAGCGGCAGATTAAACGGTAAGGAGGCAGTGATCGTACGCTCCGGAATTGGCAAGGTAAACGCGGGAATCTGTACCCAGATCCTGGCGGATGACTTCCATGTGGATGCCGTCATCAACACCGGCGTGGCAGGCTCCCTGCGGGCGGAGATCAACATCGGTGATATTGTCCTCTCCACAGACACCCTGCAGCATGATATGGACGCCAGGGAGTTCGGCTATCCCATCGGCCAGGTGCCCAGAATGGATACGCTGGCATTCCCGGCAGATGAGACTCTGCGCAGCCTGGCAGCGGAGGTATGCCGTCAGGTCAATCCCGATATCCAGGTATTTGAGGGCCGTGTAGTGAGCGGTGACCAGTTCGTAGCCAAAAAAGAGGTGAAAGACCAGATCATAGAGAACACAGACGGATACTGCACAGAGATGGAAGGCGCGGCCATCGGACAGGCGGCATATCTCAATCAAATCCCCTATCTGGTGATAAGAGCCATCTCCGACAAGGCTGACGACAGCGCCCATATGGACTATCCCGCCTTTGAAAGAGAGGCGATCCGCCACACGGTAAATCTGGTGGAGAGCATGGTTAAGAGGCTGTAGAAAGGCGCCTTTTGTCACCATTTGACGCACGATTTTTGTTTTCAAAACGCCCGGGTTGCTATATAATGAATGCCATAAAGAGCGTGCTTTCTGCGCGCCGAAATAGTGAGGAGGATTTACTGTGCACTTATTTTATTATGGCACCTGGCTGATGGGGTTACTGAGCCTTTTCAGCGTACTGGCAATCTACGGGAGCAACAGAAGAGTAATCCGGGACCTGAAAAATGTTCCGGCGGTAAAAGACAAATGGCTGCAGCAGTTTCTGCTGGAATATCAGAGAAACGTAAAAGACGATTCAGCGATACATAACCCCGCTGTGTATCTCACAAGGCGGATGAGAGGACGAAAGATAGGACCGATAACCCTTCGGCAGATGAAAGGGGTATCCTGGTGTACTTTTGTCCTCTCTTTTTTAGCCGCGGGAGCAGGGGCGCTGTGGATCAGAAGGACAGGCCTTGAGCGGATCTCTTTTCCGGTCATCACCAGAGACTTTCCGGCTATGGGGCTTCTGGCGGGCAGCGCGGTGGTTATGGGTATCGCACTTCTTCTGCTGCGTATGGTGATATCCATGGGGTTCCAGGAGGAGGTCATTGAGACAAACCTGTTGGATTATATGGAAAACCAGAGAGGCGACAGCCAGAAGGTAGTTCAGATAGAACCCGTCCGTCAGAATACCGGATCTAAGGCAGCCAAGGCGGCCAAGGCAGGAAAGACAGGCAGAAGGGCAAGGGTAAAGGCAAAAGAGCAGGAACAGCTTCAGCAGGAACAGCGGCTGAGAGCCCAGAAGGAACGGGCCATGTCAGACCGCAGGGGTCAGGACAAAGATCCGAGGGCCGAGAAGGTGGAAGAGCGCATCCGGGAAGCGGCAGCCACGGATGAACGGTACAGCCATCTCCTGAACAAAGAGGAGGAGGCTATCGTCAAAGATGTGATAAAGGAATTTCTAACTTGATAAACCTCCCATCATTTGCTAAACTATATTTGTTGAGTGACAACGTTCAAGTTGAGTTGGACATGCTGCCCTGATAAGTGTCAGGTCAGCTTCAGGCAAACGACAGGAAAAAGGAGAAGAGAGCAATGGGAAACAAAGTTACATTTGATTATTCAAAAGCCGCTGACGTTATCCGCGAAGAAGAAGTAACAGCAATGCAAAAAATGGTGGAAGCGGCCAAAGAGACCCTGGTATCCAGAAACGGCCTTGGAAATGACTTCCTGGGATGGATCGACCTTCCGGTAGATTATGACAAAGAAGAGTTCGGCCGCATCAAGAAAGCAGCGGAGAAGATTAAAAATGATTCCGATGTTCTGCTTGTGATCGGTATCGGCGGTTCCTACCTGGGAGCGAGAGCTGCCATCGATTTCCTGAACCATCCATTTTATAACAATCTTACAAAAGAAGCCCGTAAAGCTCCGGAGATCTACTATGTAGGCAACAACATCAGCGGCGCATATGTAAAAGGCCTTGCTGAGGTGATCGGAGACAGAGACTTCTCCATTAATGTCATTTCAAAATCCGGCACAACAACAGAGCCGGCAATCGCTTTCCGTGTGTTCAAAGAGATGGCAGAGAACAAATACGGGAAAGAAGAGGCAGCAAAAAGGATCTATGCTACAACAGATAAAGCCAAGGGCGCATTAAAGACCCTGGCAGCAGAGGAAGGATATGAGACCTTCGTAGTTCCGGATGACGTGGGAGGACGTTTCTCCGTGCTGACAGCCGTTGGACTTCTGCCTATCGCAGTGAGCGGCGTTTCCATTGATAAGCTCATGGAAGGTGCAGCATCCGGAAGAGAACTGGCACTGAATACTCCGTATGCGGAAAATGACGCGCTGCAGTATGCGGCAGTCCGCAACATTCTTCATAGAAAAGGCAAATCCGTTGAGATTCTGGCTGACTATGAGCCTACCCTGCACTATGTTGCAGAGTGGTGGAAACAGTTATACGGTGAGAGCGAAGGTAAGGATCAGAAGGGCATCTACCCGGCATCCGTGGACTTTACCACAGACCTGCACTCCCTGGGACAGTTTATCCAGGATGGCTCCAGAATCATGTTCGAGACTGTTCTTGCCATCGAAGAGCCGAAAGAAGACCTTGCCATCAAAGAAGCAGAGAATGACTTAGACGGCCTGAACTATCTGGCCGGAAAAGGCATGGACTTCGTAAACAAGAGCGCCATGAACGGAACAATCCTTGCCCATACAGACGGTAATACCCCGAACCTGATGGTTAAAATCCCGAGACAGGACGAGTTTTACCTTGGACAGTTGTTCTATTTCTTTGAATTTGCCTGCGGTATCAGCGGTTACCTGTCAGGTGTGAACCCCTTCAATCAGCCGGGTGTTGAGAGCTACAAGAAGAACATGTTCGCACTCCTTGGAAAACCGGGATACGAGGACAGAAGAGAAGAGTTACTGAAAAGACTGTAAGGAAAGAAAGGCCCGCCCGGGAACTTCCGGGCGGGCTGTTTTTCTCATCCCTCTTCAATGACCTGTATTTCCAGATAATCAAAATCCAGCACTTCGATAAAATTATCCTGGTTGAAGCGCGCCTTTGCATGCTTCTGGAAATCCTTGATATTCACATCCAGCCACAGGGGCTTTTCCAAATCGAACTCATAACAGATGGCGTCCAGACAGTGAAATACTTTCTTGGTGCGGTTCATGTCTGTCTCATCACATATGACGGTGCTCTTGACCACATGTGTGTCTTTATAAATGGTTCCCATCAATCGAAACATAGTAAAATTCCTTTCCCTTGCATTTGTCTAATTCGTATTATTATAAAAAAGAATGGAGGATATGTAAAGCGATCCTGAAATAATTACTGTTATTTTAGAAAATACCAGAAGTTTCCATTTTGTTAATGCTGTATGGCTGTGAAACGTTCATTATCTGTATATTTGAAAGGAAATCTTTAAGTTTTTCTTAATTTTCCGGAATTTGCGTTCGTTTTTTACGGTAAATGTCGAAACAATGGTATAATAAATCTACAGCAGTGACGCCACGTCCTGAGATGATTCAGGGCACAGGTATCCCGGAAGGATGCCGGTGCTGGATGCAAAATAATGACAAGAGGTGTTAACATGTTCAGGATACTTGTTTGTGATGATGACAGAGAGATTGTGCATGCCATAGAGCTTTATCTTTCGGAGGAGGGGTATGAGGTACTGTGTGCCTATGATGGAATGGAGGCTGCGGAAGTGGTGCGCAGGGAGAATGTACACCTGCTGATCGTGGATATCATGATGCCGAAAATGGACGGCATACAGGCAATCACACAGATTCGCAGATTTTCAACGATTCCCATCATCTGCCTGACAGCCAAAACAGAGGATGAGGATAAGATAGCCGGGCTCAACGCCGGAGCGGATGATTATATGGAGAAGCCATTCAATCCCCTGGAGCTGATCGCACGGGTAAAGTCCCAGCTCAGACGCTATACAGAACTGGGAAATATGCCGAAAGGGCAGGACAAACACATTTATTTTTCCGGGGGACTGGTGGTGGATGACGATACCAAAGAGGTGACCCTGGATGGTAAGGGAGTGCGGTTTACTCCCATTGAATATAATATTCTTCTGTTTCTTTTAAAAAATAAGGGGAAAGTATTTTCTATTGAGCAGATCTATCGTAATATATGGAATGAGGAAGCCATCGGCGCTGACAACACGGTGGCAGTACATATCCGCCATATCCGGGAGAAGATCGAACTGAATCCGAAGAACCCGAGGTATCTGAAAGTAGTCTGGGGAGTGGGATACAAAATTGAAAATATTTAGAGGCAGAAAAGAGAAAAAACCCGGCAGGAATAGGCGTCCGTTCTGTTATCCAGGGACCCTGATCCTGCATTTTTTATTTGCAGTGATCGTGATGATCTACATTATCATTGCCGACTATTATCAGGTATGGCAGGATCCGGGCTGGCTTGCGGGGGAGACACCTCCTTACTACAAGACCAGGGATTATGCCCAGAATGTAAAAAATGAGATGTCAGAGCTTATTGACTATATACGCCTCAGAATGAATTTTGAGACAGACGGGAAGTATGACCCTGACAAGCAGGTAGACATTCTGGAATATGCCGAGCAGGGAATCATAAGCGGCAGCAACACTAACGGTTTGGCGTACACCCTGCAGCAGCTCTATGACTGGAGTGAGCAGAAGGAGAGCTACAAGTGGTGGAAATCCTATATCCGGGAAAATGAGAAGAATCTGTACAGTGTAAGTGAGCTGAAGGAGATCAAGGGAACCCTGGATGAACTGTATACGCCTCAGGGCTATGACAGCATTCTGGAGTTTGTCATGTCGGAGCAGAACCTGAGGCGTGCAAGCGAAGTACACTGCGCCTCCGAACTGGCTGTGTGCCTGTTAAAAATTGACGCTGAGATGCCTCAGTATGTAAAGGACAAGGAGAGATTCAAAGCGGAGAACACCAATATTAAGTACAGGTTTGAGAATGTGGAGACCGGCCTGGTGTACACTAACTGCACCTTGGAAGAAGAGAAGCAGAATTCCGCCAGACTTCTGTTCCAGGGAGATACTTTTTTCCTGGATACAGATGTACCTCTGTCCTATGAGATGAAGTATGACATCATAAAAAAGCTCAACGAGGATATTTCGGATACGGAAAATATCACCCTTTCCGTCTGGATTGACAGGACATTTGCAGCAAAGGATTATCTGTGGGGCGGCAGCCAGTTTTATCACAAATGGTCCTGGTTCATCCGTACCTTTCCGAAAGGCCTGATTTTTTCCGCTGCCGTTTTCTTCATTTCCCTTCTGGCACTCTGTGTGATGACAGTGAAAAGGGCAGGGCAGGAAATGCGGCTGAGCAGGTATTTTGACAGGATCTCCATAGAATTTCTGCTGGTACCCATGGGTCTGCTTCTGTGTCTGGCGGCAGTGATCGTAAAACGCAGCATGGAGGAGATCCTTCCGCCTCCCCGGGCAACAGGCAATGTAGTGATGCTCTTATTTATCTACGTGTTTCTTTTGGTGGGAGTCCTGAGTATTGTGCGCAGGGGGAAAATGGGGACTCTCGGCAGGGGCAGCATAGTATCCCAGATCATCGGCAATTACAGGGCCGGCATCCGGGGCGGTAAGAAGGCAGCCTTTGCGCTTGCGGGATTTGTCCTCTATGTGGTGCTGAGCTTTCTGCTGTGCCGCGGAGGGACGGTGGGAGCTGTAATACTTGTCTTTATGAACCTCTACGCAGGAGGCCATATTCTGAGGGAGATAAGCGCAAGGGAGCAGATGCTGGATGGTGTGCGGAAGATTTCCGATGAGGATTTTACATATAAAATACCAACAGAGAACTTAAACCGGATAAACGCGGAGATAGCGGACAACATCAACCGGATCGGCGACAATCTGGAAAAAGCCGTCCAGGAGAGTGTGCGCAATGAGCGCAGAAAGACGGATCTGATCGCCAATGTCTCCCACGACTTAAAGACACCCCTCACATCCATCATCAGTTACATCGGCCTTCTGAAGCGGGAGGAGATACAAAATCCCAAGATCGAGGAGTATGTGGATGTGCTGGACAAGAAGACAGAGCGTCTGAAGATCCTAATGGAGGACCTGGTTGAAGTCTCCAAGATCAACTCCGGCAATTTCCATATCCAGCCCGAGCAGATAGACTTCCGGGAATTCCAGCAGCAGGTACAGGGGGAATTCTTTGAGCAGCTCCGAAGCCGCGGGCTGCAGACCGTGAACAGCATGCCTGAGGAGCATGTGTATATCTGCGCCGACGGCAGGGCTTTGTGGCGAGTCATGGATAACCTGTACGGCAATATTGTCAAATACGCCTTTCCGGGAAGCCGGGTATATGCGGACATGAAGGCAGATGAAAAGAAAGTCACCTTTTCCCTGAAGAACATATCCAGCCAGCCCCTGAACATCGATGCGGATGAGCTGACCGAACGGTTCATCCAGGGGGATGAGTCCAGGAGCACAGAGGGCAGCGGCCTGGGACTTTCCATTGCCAAGAACCTGGTAGAGCTTATGAACGGGAGGTTCGAGATCTATCTGGACGGAGACCTTTTCAAGACAACCATCATATTTCCCGTGAAACCCGCGAACTGCAGGAAAAATATGGAGAAATGATATCCATTGTGCAAGTTGTATATTGAAGAAAAGAAAATTCGGTAAATTGCCAATAGGGTGTATTTTCTTAGAGATGATAACAAAGACTTTATTTAATCTTTGTTTAATTGAACCATGGTAAAAAACCGGGTGTCAGTGTTATACTTGTAACAGTTAATCAAAGCAAAGAGACGCGTAACAATTAGGAGGAAATGAAAATGGCAAGCTTATCATTACAGCATATTAACAAAACATATCCAAACGGATTCGAAGCAGTAAAAGATTTTAACCTTGAAATCGCAGATAAAGAATTCATCATCTTCGTAGGTCCTTCAGGTTGTGGTAAATCTACTACACTTCGTATGATCGCAGGTCTGGAAGAAATTTCAGGCGGTACATTAAAAATCGGTGACAAGGTTGTAAATGATGTAGAACCTAAAGACAGAGATATTGCAATGGTATTCCAGAACTACGCTCTGTATCCGCATATGACCGTATATGATAACATGGCATTCGGTCTGAAACTGAGAAAAGTTCCGAAAGACCAGATTGATAAAATGGTTAAAGAAGCAGCTAAGATCCTTGACCTGGAGAAACTGTTAGACCGTAAACCGAAAGCTCTTTCCGGTGGTCAGAGACAGCGTGTTGCTATGGGACGTGCTATTGTGCGTGAACCTAAAGTATTCCTGATGGACGAACCTCTGTCAAACCTGGATGCTAAACTTCGTGTACAGATGCGTACTGAGATTTCCAAACTGCATGAGAGATTAGGTGCAACCATTATCTACGTAACACATGACCAGACAGAGGCTATGACACTTGGTACAAGAATCGTTGTTATGAAAGACGGTATCGTACAGCAGGTTGATACACCTCAGAACTTATACAACGCTCCGAAGAACCTGTTCGTAGCAGGATTCATCGGTTCTCCTCAGATGAACATGATGGATGCAGTATGCCACGTAAAAGGCAATGAAGTTGAACTGGAAATCGGCGGAACTACAATCGCTTTACCTGCTTCCAAGAGAAAACCGCTCATCGACGGCGGCTATGACGGAAAGACAGTTGTTATGGGTATTCGTCCTGAGCACGTATACGATGATGAAGCTCGTATTCAGGCATTCCCGGGCAGCGTAATCGAAGGTAAGATCACTGTTTACGAATTACTTGGTGCTGAGGTTTACTTATACTTTGACACAGAAGGATTCCCGATGACAGCAAGAGTTAATCCGCGTACAACAGCCAGAACAGGCGATGTTGTTAAATTCTCACTGGATCTGGAAAAGATTCACGTATTCGACAAAGAAACAGAACAGGTTATCACAAACTAATTGTTATGAAAAGATACAGACTGCCGCGGATTTATCTGCGGCAGTTTTTATATAGGAAAAGCTGCCAGCCTAGAGCGTGTTTGAAAATTGCTTTCGCCAAGCTGTACGTCACAGATTGTCGGAATGAATTTTCAAACAGGCTCTAGTGTACGAAAATAAAAAATTGAAATTTTGTCGAAAATACGTTATAGTAATTGATATATTAGTATTTTTGATAAGTGTGCAGAAGGAGAATAACTATGATTTCAAGCCAGGTGATACAGAAGACATTAGAAGAATTGAGAACCATAACGAGGATAGATCTCTGTGTTATGGATGTGGATGGAAAGGTAAACTCTACTACATTTCCGGTTGAGAATGAAGATTTCGGTGATGTGTCCGGCTTTGTGGAATCAATGGCGGACAGCCAGGTAATGAAAGGCTACCATTTCTTCAAGATTTATGACGGGCAGTCTGTGGAGTTTATTCTGATCGCAAAAGGCGGCAATGAGGATGCCTATATGATTGGCCGCGTGGCTGTTGCGGAGATTCAGAATCTGATCGTGGCTTACAAAGAGCGTTTTGATAAGTCAAATTTTATCCAGAATCTGATTCTCGACAATCTGCTTCTGGTAGATGTATACAACCGTGCAAAAAAACTGCATATCCCGGTGGAAGCCAGGAGAGTAGTGCTTCTGGTCGAGACCAAAAATGAGAAGGATCAGGATGCCATTGAGATTCTGAAAAACCTGTTTGTGTCCAGAACAAACGATTTCATCACAGCGATTGATGAGAAAAATATCATCATTGTTCGGAATCTGGAAGAGACTGACAATTACGAATCCATTGAGAGCATTGCCAAGATGATCGTGGATATGCTCAATGCTGAGGCTATGTCCCAGGTGCGCGTGTCCTACGGCAATATCATCAATGAGATCAAGGATGTATCACGTTCTTATAAAGAAGCGAAGATGGCTCTTGACGTAGGTAAAATATTCTATGTGGAGAAGACCATTGTGGGATACAACAATCTGGGAATCGGCCGTCTGATCTACCAGCTTCCCATGCCTCTGTGTGAAATGTTCATGAAAGAGGTATTCGGAGGCAAGCTGCCGGAATCCCTGGATGATGAGACTCTGAACACCATCAACAAATTCTTTGACAATAATCTGAACATTTCAGAGACATCCCGCCAGCTCTTCCTGCATAGGAATACACTGGTGTACAGACTGGAGAAGATTCAGAAGAGCACAGGACTTGATATCAGGGTGTTTGACGACGCACTGACATTCAAGATCGCGCTGATGGTTTCCAGCTATATGGAGTTTATGAAAAAACAGGATTAACGATTCAGCCGGGCCCCGCACTTACTGCCCGGACCTGATATAAGAGAGCTGCCGCGTGCCGCGCAAGTACGTTCTCTGCCGTAGTCATTTTGTCTATACAGGCCCATGACTGCAGCAGGGAGCAGATTTTGTGGCATCCGGCAGCTTTTTTGCTGTTGTGAAGGAAAGTACAGATAAATTGGAAGAAACCTTTGGTTTTAGTATGTATATTAAGTAAGTGAGCCTTGGTTTTGGCTACACTTTACAGATAAAAAGCAGGGAATCTTTGGTATTAGTCTGTAAATTAAGTAAGCGCGCCGTGGTTTTTGTCATACTTTACAGATAAAATGCAGGGAATCTTTGGTTTTAATACGTAAACTAAGCAAGTGAGCGGTGGTTTTGGTCACACTTTACAGATAAAATGCAAAGAGCCTTTAGATTTTATACATAACTTATGGATTTTAACGGCCCATTTATCTGTTCTATATACGATAAGAAAAACTTTTGCGTCCATACGTACATCAGGAAATCTTGCCGGCAGCCTTTTATCTTTACAGATCATCAAATATTCCGATGTTTTCCTGAGAATGTGCGAACGACAAAGACACTGGAATTAAATAAAGTGATAGAGAGATAAAATGCTTGCATTTTAGCGTGATAATGCGTATAATAGAAAAGAACTGTATAAGTGTATACAATGATACAAAACGGTGACAAGGAGGATCAATCATGGTAAAACTTTACGATGGCGGTGTCTGGTTGGTGAATGGAACTGAGCTTGTGGAAGACGGTCCTGAAGCGGCAGCAGCAGTTGCACAGATGACAGGTGCAGCGTCTCTTGACAAAGAAGAGGCATCCAGACAGACAATGGCTTACTCTATCTTGGAAAAGCATAATACATCCGGAAATATGGATGATTTAAAAATTAAATTCGATAAACTGACATCCCACGATATTACATTTGTGGGGATCATTCAGACTGCAAGGGCTTCAGGGCTGGAAAAATTCCCAATCCCCTATGTACTGACAAACTGCCACAACTCTCTCTGTGCAGTGGGCGGAACCATCAATGAGGATGACCACATGTTTGGTCTGACCTGCGCAAAACGCTACGGCGGAATGTATGTGCCGCCCCATCAGGCAGTTATCCATCAGTTTGCCAGGGAGATGCTGGCAGGCGGCGGAAAAATGATTCTGGGATCGGACAGCCATACCCGATACGGTGCCCTGGGAACCATGGCTATGGGTGAGGGCGGTCCGGAGCTGGTGAAGCAGCTTCTGGGCAAGACTTATGATATACACAGACCGGAGGTTGTGGGCGTTTATCTGACCGGAAAGCCGATGCCGGGCGTAGGTCCCCAGGACGTTGCGCTGGCTATCATAGGCGCAGTGTTTGCCAACGGTTATGTTAAGAATAAAGTCATGGAGTTTGTAGGCCCGGGCGTTGCCGGACTCAGCGCTGATTTCCGTATCGGAATTGATGTTATGACCACAGAAACGACCTGCCTCTCTTCCATCTGGACAACAGACGATACCATTAAGGACTTCTATGAGGTTCACGGAAGAGCCGGGGAGTATAAAGAGCTGTCTCCCGGTGCAGTGACTTACTATGACGGAATGGTCTATGTGGACTTAAGCCGGGTGAAACCCATGATCGCCATGCCGTTCCACCCAAGCAACACCTATACAATAGAAGAACTGAATGCGAACCTGATGGATATTCTGGATGACGTGGAGAAAAAGGCACAGGTGAGCCTGGACGGCAAGATTCCGTTTACCCTGAAGGATAAAGTACATAACGGCAGACTGTATGTGGAACAGGGAATCATCGCCGGATGTGCGGGCGGCGGGTTTGAAAATATCTGTGATGCCGCTGATATATTAAGAGGTTCCAGCATCGGTGCGGATGCCTTTACTTTAAGTGTATATCCGGCCAGTACACCGATTTACATGGAGATCGCCAAGAATGGTGTCCTGGCAGATTTGATGCAGACAGGTGCTGTGGTCAAGACTGCTTTCTGCGGACCGTGCTTCGGCGCCGGGGATACACCTGCCAACAATGCCCTCAGTATCCGCCACTCTACCAGAAATTTCCCGAACCGTGAGGGTTCCAAGATCCAGAACGGACAGATTTCTTCCGTTGCACTGATGGATGCCCGTTCCATAGCAGCCACAGCAGCAAACAGGGGCTATCTGACCTCAGCAGCGGACTTTGATGTTAAATATACAAAACCCCGCTATTTCTTTGACAAAACGATTTACGAGAACCGCGTCTTTGACAGCAAAGGCAAAGCCGACCCGGACACAGAGATACAGTTCGGACCGAATATCAAGGACTGGCCTGAAATGCCGGCTCTCACAGAGAACCTGGTACTGAAGGTGGTTTCTGAGATTCATGATCCGGTTACCACAACAGATGAGCTGATCCCATCAGGTGAAACATCATCCTTCCGCTCCAATCCTCTGGGACTTGCCGAATTTACCCTCTCCAGAAAAGACCCTGAGTATGTACCGCTTGCCAAGGAAATCCAGGCTGCGGAGAAGGCCAGAGAAGCCGGAAACTGTCCGCTGGAAGCTGTACCGGAGCTGAAGTCCGTATGGGAGAAGCTGAAAACGGTATGCCCTGACATGGACAGCTCCAATACAGGTATCGGAAGCACTATCTATGCCGTAAAACCAGGCGACGGTTCGGCCAGGGAACAGGCTGCGTCCTGTCAGAAGGTACTGGGCGGATGGGCCAATATCGCCAATGAATATGCCACCAAGCGTTACCGTTCCAACCTGATCAATTGGGGTATGCTCCCCCTTCTGGTCCCGGCTGGCAGCCTGCCGTTTAAAAAAGGCGATTATCTGCTTCTTCCGGGAATCAGAAAAGCTGTTGAGGAGAAGGCTGAAGAAATCAAGGTTTACGTGGCAGGAGATTCCTGCAGGGAATTCAAAGTGAAAATCGGTGATCTGACAGATGATGAACGAGAGATCATTCTGAAAGGCTGTCTGATCAACTACTACAGAGGTTAACATAAATACCGTGCGGCACAGGATTTATCCGACAAAACCAGATATTTCTGGATTGGAGGATAAAATAATGTGTCGCACGGTGTTTTATTTTGGCAATTTTCAATGTTCAGAATTATTATGCTTTTCGTAAATTGTGTAGTAAATTCATATAAAAACATATAATTTACAGCTTAATAATGTTAAAAATATAACTTATAAAAAAACAAAACTTTTTTCAAAAAATATATTGACAAATAAAACAACCCATGGTAATATATAACCATCAAAAGAAAACACCAACACATTACTACATAACCAATTCTTAAACATAGAGAAGATAAATCTTTTTTAGGAAGTTGGCTACAAGGTACAAAAGATAAAACATTATATCTCCTTAAAGTGTATGGAGAATACATAATAGGAATCAGAGTAATGTTAAAACGTACTACATATGAGAGATCCATAAAGTACAAAAGAATAACAGTACCAAGGATAAAAAGTAATGTAAAAGGTGTTATTTGAAATATTGATAAGGAGGTATATTCCATTGGAAATAGCGAATATCAATTATCAATATGAGAGTGGTAAGGCATAGTTCCCTAGAGAAAGACCTAACTACATAAAGACCGAAGAAGAATCCTATTAAGAGGATAAAAAAGCGGTTAGGTGATATATCAAAAAGTGCCCTCATATTGAACAATTACCACAAAAGTAATAAAAAGGTTTCAAAATATATGTAAAGAAATATATTTTGAAAGAACAAAGTATTTATACATCATTCAAAGATATAAAAAATGCAGAAGATATAATAAGTTGTATTCGTTGAGATTAGCCTGTTGTATTTAAAAGTTCTTGAAAAAGAAGTAAATTATTTTATATCCCGAAGAAATGTATAAAGAAATGTTTTGAAAACAAAATAGCCCGAACTATTTGTTTAGAAGCTTTTTATTATCCATAATAGATTTGATATGAACTTTCAATAAATCTTATCAAACACCGGAATTTAAATATCCAAGAAGAGTGAAGACCATTTCAGAGAAGGCTTTATCAGAGTCCATAAAGGGATTTGGGTAGAACATTCAGATAAGAAATGAAAGGAAGCTCAAAGAGATTACGAATTCAGAGTGAAAGATTTATAAATAGGGAATGAGAAGATTAAAAGGAAGTATAGAAGAATAAGGAAAGAACAAAATAACAGTATTCATTCCGGATTTTTTATCAATACTAAGAAAAAGAAAGGAATAAAAAAATTGAATAACGCAGATCATTAGAACAACCGTTGTATCCGATAATAGAAGATATGACGGTTGTTCATTTTTGCCCATCCATGCTATAATACTCCCAGGCAAGTTATCCCTCTCCACCCACGCCCCGGCCCCGCTGCCCTGCATTCCCCGTCCCTTCAGCCAACAAAATAAATTTAGAAAAAGGAATTTAAACAACCATGAAAACACCCCCCATCTCCCAAATTATCCTACACGAAGACCCCCACATCCTAATCTGCCACAAACCTCCCGGTCTCCCTGTCCAATCAAAAAAAATCAACACCCCGGACCTGGAATCCTCCCTCCTCACCTACCTCATCTCAAAAGGCGAGCCTCCTTATTTGGCTGTTATCCACCGCCTCGACCAGCCCGTAGAGGGTATCCTGGTCTTTGCAAAAAACAAAGCCGCAGCCAAAGACCTAAACGCTCAGGTCCAGAACGGAAGTATGGAAAAATACTACCTTGCCGCTGTCAGCGGCATACCGACGAAAAAAGAATCCCGTCTTGAGAACGAACTTATAAAAGATGCTAACACCAACACCTCCAGGGTGACAAAACAAAAAACACCACAAAGTAAAAAAGCCATTCTGGAATACCGCGTATTAAAAGAAGCAGAGGATTGTTCTCTTCTCGAGATCCATCTTCTGACAGGCCGTCATCACCAGATCCGTGTCCAGATGGCATACGCCGGCCATCCTCTGCTGGGGGATACCAAGTACAATCCTCAGGCAGGAAAAGAAAAGGAATGGCAGTACATCGCGCTGTGCGCATATAAATTAATTTTTACCCATCCAAAGACAAAGAAAAAAATGGAATTCCAGGTAAAGCCCTCTGGAAATTTTCCTATAGTATAGGTAAGAAAAGTTCACACATACTGTTAGAGGAGAACGAAAAAGATAAGGTATGGTGAGCAGAAGATGAGATGGAAGAAAGCGGGTATAACAGTGGGAGTCATTGCAGGTGTATTTCTGGTCATGAAATACGCGGTACCTGTGATGCTCCCATTTCTTTTAGGCTGGCTTCTGGCACTCGCCATACTTCCGGCAGCCAGGTGGCTGGCACGGCAGAAACTCTGCAGAAAACTGCATTTTACAGAAGGCGGTGTGGGCGCAGTGCTGATTCTGCTTCTCTCCGTGGGAGGCATTCTTGGGGTTATGTGGCTTCTCCAGGCTCTGTCTGCACAGATCAGCAGGCTGATAGCGTTCTATCCGGTAATAAAGAGAGAATTCTGCCAGATCATAGGCCAATGCTGCAGACAGGTGGAATACACGGTGGGAATTCCGGCCCGGGAGAGCAGCCAGTATATTTATATGCAGCTCAGTAATATCAGCAGTTCCTTTTTAGATGGCAGTCAGTCCATGGAGGCTGCGGTCGGCTCCATGAAAAAGTGCGTGGTCCTGGTGGGAGGCCTGATTCTGTGCGTAGTATCCGCGGTTTTGATTCTGCAGGAGCACGGGGAGTGGAAAGAACGGTTTTCCGCCTGGCCTGTGTTTGTTAAGGCGAAAGCCCTTTTCAAGGACTTAAAGAGCGGAATTGCGGAATATTTCAAAGCACAGATCAAAATTATGGGAATCATTATCCTCCTCTGTATTGCCGGATTGTTCTTATTGGGAACGCCTCATTTTATCACTGCCGGGCTGGCGCTGGGACTTCTGGACGCACTACCCGTTCTGGGAACAGGTACATTTCTTGTCCCCGCGGCGCTTGTCCTTGCCTTAAGAGGAGACGCGGCCGGTGCAGTCGGCTGTATTGCCCTTTATCTTGTCACAAGCTGCGTCAGGCAGTTTCTGGAGCCCCGTCTGATAGGAAAGAAGGTGGGGGTATCGCCTCTCCTTGTCCTGTTATCGGTATATCTGGGGCTGTTTTTGTACGGAGGAGCCGGTTTTTTGCTGGGACCGCTCTCTGCTCTGGTAATATACGGGATTTTACGTGAATGGAATCTTCTTGATTAGAGCGTGTTTGGAAACTTTATAGATAATATGAATAGAAAAGTTCCTGAAATTTTTACGAAATTATTACAAAAAGCATATGGACTAATAAGTAGTTTCGTGTATAATGGAAACGTAGTTAATAGGAAGAGAAATGCATGTAAAAATCTGGTAAAGCCGTACACAGGTATGGCGTGAACCTTGGAGGAGAGGGCATGAAACGTACAATGGTTGCTTTATTATGCATCGCGCTGGCAGCGGGTTCCCTGGCAGGATGCGGTGGTAATAAGGATAAAAAAGAAGTACCCGTAAACACAGAGGCAAAGGCGGAAGACAAGCCGGAAGTGGGCAGCAAGGGGGACCCTCAGAAAGAAGAAGATACAGAAGAGGAACAGAAGGAAGAGGAAAAAGATAATACAGAAGTTTCCGGTGAGAATGAGAACAGCCAGGACGCAGAGGAAGAGAACGAGGCAGACATGTCTGAGGACCTGACTATGACCACTCTGAAAAGCAGTGCCGGAACCATTGATTATACATCCCTGGAAGGTCTGGAGCTGGAGGCCGGCGGTCATATAGCAGTGGTGGTTAAGAGCACAAAGACAGGCTACTGGGTCACTGTAAAAAAAGGCATGGAAGCAGCCGTCAAAGATTTAAATAAAAAACTGGAATATAAAGGTGACGATAAGATAAAACTATCCTTTGAAGGGCCGTCCGATGAGACTGATGTGGAGAGCCAGATCAATATTATCGACGCGGTTCTGGCTGAGAATCCAAATGTTCTCTGTCTGGCAGCCATAGATATGGAATCCTGTCAGGCCCAGCTTGAAACAGCAGAGGAAAACGGAATCCCCGTGGTTGTGCTGGATTCCGGTGTGGTGACCGGCACCGTAGATTCCGTGTGCTCCACAGACAACAAGGCAGCAGGCGCTGACGCAGCGAAAAAACTTGCGGAAGCTGTGGGCAGCAGCGGAGAGATCGCTGTTATGGCCCATATCGAAAGCTCTGAAAGCAGCCAGGACAGAGTCAAGGGATTTACAGATGAGCTCACAGCCAATTACCCGGATATTAAGATTGTTAATCTCTCCTATGAAAATGAGGAGACACCGGTCAGGGAGATGGCAGCAAAAGTGCTGGAGGATAATCCGAATCTGAAAGGATACTTCTGTACCAATCAGGTCACTGCGGATGATGTTCTGGAAGCGCTGAAAGAAGCAGAGAGAGAAGAAATTGCCGTAGTGGGGTTTGATGCCGGCAAGACCCAGAAAGAAGCGATCAAGGACGGAAGAGAGGCCGGAGTTATCGCACAGAATCCGTATGGCATGGGATATGCCACCGCAGTAGCAGCAGCCAGGGCTTGGCTGGGGCTGGAAAATGATTCCTTTATCAATCCGGGATATCAGTGGATCGATGCTGCCAGCCTGGATGATGAGAAGCTGAAGAACTACTTATACGAGTAAGATAAAGTCAAATTAAACAAAGACATTCGGGGAGATTGTGTAAATTCTATACAATCTCTCTTTTTTTGTCGGGATTACCAAAATAAGGCAACTTTTTTTCGTGTAATTCGGTTAAAAATATTGTGAACAAATTGACAAATTGCATAATTCATAGTAATATTTAAACTATGTGAAGGTGGTGATACTGTGATAGAAGGAACAATCAAAGAAATCCGGGATGCGGAGCAGGAGGCAGCAAACATCGTTGCGGATGCAAAGCGCCAGAGTGAAAAGATTTCTGAGGAGGCAAAACTGGCTTCCGAAAAATTGTATTCCGATATGATTTCCGAAGCGCAGCAGAAGGCGAAAAAATTAAGAGACTCTGCTGAAACATTTGGAAAACAGCAGACGGACGAGGCCCTTTTGGCGGCTGGAAAAGAAATCGAAAAGCTGAAGAGCGCGGCAAAAAGCCGGGAAAAAGAAGCGGTTGATTTGATTATTTCCGAATTAATCTGAGAGGAAGAAAAAGAAAACGAGTTAAAGGAGGGATGAGAGTATGGCAGTAATGCAGATGCAGCGAGTCAGTATCTGCGCGCTGAAAAGGGACCGGAAGGCCATCCTGGAAAAGCTGCAGACCATGGGCGTCATGGAAATGACCCAGGTATTAGACGATGAGTCAGGCTTTGAAAAGATGGATACCCAGGGGGCCAGAAACACTTTTGAGAAAAAAGCGAACTTGGCGGATTTAGCACTGGATATCCTGCAGGAATATGCACCGGAGAAAAAATCCCTGCTGTCCAGTCTGGAAGGAAAAAAACTGATTGAAAAAGAAACTTACAACCAGGTAGCGGTTCAGAAGGAAGAAATGATGGACATTGCTTCCAGAATAACCGGCTGGCAGAAAGAAATCGCGGAGTGCCGTGCAAATATCCAGAAAATGGAGAACCAGATCGAAGCACTGGCTCCATGGATGAGCCTGGATGTGCCCATGAATTTTGAGGGTACCGGTTCAACCAGCGCACTCATCGGTGCTATTTCAGGCGAAATGACACTGGAAGCGGTTTACAGCCTGATCGCGGAGTACGCTCCCGAGGCTGAAGGCGTGGATGTGACAGTCCTTTCTGCGGACAGAGATTCCACTTATATTGTTGTGCTGTGTCTGAAGAAGAACGCACAGCAGGTGGAGGATGCGCTGCGGCAGGGCGGTTTTGCTAGGCCATCTCAGATCGTCAGTGAAATACCGGCGGTCGAAAAAGAACACTTGGAGGCAGAAATCAGTGCGCTCCAAAAAGAAATTGAGGGATGTCAGAAGCATATTACTGAATATGGGGACAAGCGCGCAGACCTGCGTTTGATTTCTGACTATTTCCGTACAAGAGCAGAGAAATACGAACTCCTGGGACAAATTCCACAGTCCTCCAGGACCTTTTTTGTAAGTGGGTATATACCTAAAAAAGCGGTTCCTGCAGTGAAAAAGGCAATGGAAGAGGGCTATGATCTGGTCTTTGATGTGGAGGAGATACAGGAGGATGAGGAAGCCCCGGTGCTTCTGAGCAATAACGCGTTTTCACAGTCTGTGGAGGGCGTTTTGGAATCCTACGGTCTGCCGAAAAAAGGCGAGGTTGACCCAACGACGATCATGTCGTTTTTCTATGTATTTTTCTTTGGTCTGATGCTGTCTGATGCGGCATACGGACTGATTATATTCCTGGCATGTTTTATTGTACTGAGAAAGTACCCGCGCATGAGCCAGGGCATGCATAAGGCGCTGAAAATGTTCATGTACTGCGGTCTTTCCACTTTAGTGTGGGGTGTACTTTTCGGAGGATACTTCGGAGATGCCGTGGACGTGGTCGCGCGAACCTTCTTCCATGTGGATGTACCGGACGGCGGACTGATCAAGGCAGCCTGGTTCGTTCCGCTGAATGACCCAATGCGTCTTCTTATGTACGCAATGCTGTTTGGTGTGATCCATCTGTTCATGGGACTGGCACTGAAAGGATACATGCTTCTGAAAGATAAACAGTACATGGATTTCTTCTGTGATGTTATTATCTGGTATGTATTTCTGATCGGTTTGGTTATGATGCTGCTTCCAAGCAGTATCTTTGCATCCATCTCCCAGCTTCCGGAAGGAACTTTCCCACCGGCAGTTTCGCAGATCGGAAAGGTCATGGCGATCGCAGGAGCGGTAGGACTGCTTCTTATGTCAGGGCGTGCGAACAAGAATATCGCTCTTCGTCTGGCACTGGGCGCGTATGATATTTACAATGTAACAGGATGGCTGAGTGATGTGCTGTCTTACTCCCGTCTGCTTGCTCTTGGTCTTGCAACAGGTGTTATCGCATCTGTGGTAAACCAGATGGCGAGTATGCTGGGCGACGGTATCATTGCCGCTGTCGGTTTTATAGTGATTTTTATTGTGGGCCATTCACTGAATCTGGCTATCAATCTTTTGGGCGCATACGTGCATACAAACCGTTTACAGTTTGTCGAGTTTTTCGGCAAGTTTTATGAGGGTGGAGGAAGACCTTTCAACCCATTTAAATTAACTACGAAATATGTAGATGTTAAGGAGGAAACTTATTTATGAGTCAGTTAGGAATTGTTTACGCATTACTTGGTGCAGCATTAGCAGTATTATTAGCAGGTGCAGGTTCATCTATTGGTGTAGGTATTGCCGGTCAGGCAGCAGCAGGTGTTGTTACAGAAGATCCCAGCAAATTCGCTAAGGTTCTTATCATGCAGCTTCTCCCAGGTACACAGGGTATCTACGGTCTGCTGGTTGGTTTCATCACACTTTCCAAGATCGGTCTGTTAGGCGGAGGTATGCTGGATTTAACACCGCAGCAGGGCTTACTGGTATTAGCAGCTTGTCTGCCGATCGGTATCGTTGGTCTGATCTCCGGTAAATATCAGGGAATGACATCTGCAGCAGCTATCGGCATCGTTGCCAAGAAACCGGAACAGTTCGGTAAAGCTATGCTTTTCCCGGCCATGGTTGAGACATACGCAATTCTTGCTCTGCTGATTTCCATTCTTTCTGTAACGAACCTTTCCTTCTAATTAAAATATGGAGAGAAGTCCCGGCATGGGACAGAAATTACAGGACAGAATAGAAATAGTAAAGGAGAGCTAAAGAATGACTGGATTAGAAAAAATGAAAAGCCAGATTCTGGATGAAGCAAAAAGCTCCGCGAATGATATCATCGACCGTGCGCAGAAGAGCGCAGAAGCAGTTAAGCAGGAGATGAGAGACAAAGCGGAAGCAGAATGCGGACGTATCTCCCAAAAAGCGGATGCTGATGTTGAGAATATCAAGGAACGTGCCCTTTCCTCCTGCGACCTGCAGAAGAGAAAAGCACTTCTGGAGGCAAAGCAGGAAGTGATCTCTGATGTACTGGAGAAAGCTTACGATACACTGCTTACAGCAGACGACGAGACATATTTCAACATGCTCCGCAAAATGCTGGACAAATTCGTTCTGGCTCAGGAAGGGGAAATCTGTTTCTCACCTGAAGATTTGAAGAGAATGCCGCAGGGTTATGAAAAAGAAATTTCGGACATAGCTGAGAAAAAAGGCGGAAAACTGGTTCTTTCCAAAGAACACAGAAATATCCGCGGAGGCTTTGTCCTGATATATGGTGGAATCGAAGAAAACTGTACCTTTAAGGCCATGTTTGATTCCAAGAGAGGTGAACTTTCCGACAAAGTTCATGCATTATTATTTTTGTAAGCGATAACCGCAAGAAGGAGGAATTATCTTGATTGATACAAAATATACCTATGCGGTTGCGCGAATCCGTGCGCTTGAGACGGCGTTATTCACTTCTGCCACTCTTGACCAGCTCATGGCCTGCCAGACAGAGGAGCAGTGCCTGCAGCTTATACAGGAAAAGGGTTGGGGCGGCGCGGATACGCCGGTGAATGCAGAGGCAATATTGACCAGGGAGCAGGAGAAAATCTGGGAGAATATCAGGGATCTGGGTGTTGATATGTCCGTCTTTGATGTACTTTCCTATCCCAATATGTTCCACAATCTGAAGGCAGCCATCAAGGATGTGTGCACGGAGGAGAACGGCAAGTCAATGAACATCTACTATGATGACACTGCCATCTCCCCGGATGAAATGCTGGAGATCGTGCGGAGCAAGGATTTTTCCAGACTTCCCAAATATATGGCTGGCGCTGCAAAAGAGGCTTATGAGACACTGCTTCACACAAGGGACGGACAGCTCTGCGACGTCATTGTGGACAAGGCAGCCCTTGAGGCGATCTATGCAGCAGGCAAGGAAGCAAAGGACAGCATTATCAAGGATTATGCGGAGTCTACCGTTGCCATAGCTGATATTAAAATCGCTGTGCGTTCACAGAAAACCGCAAAAAATCTGGATTTTATGAAGCGCGCGATGGCGGAATGTGAGTCACTTAGTGTGGCACAGCTTTCCAAGGCGGCAGTGAGCGGCATTGATGCCATTGTGGAGTATTTGTCGGGAACTGCTTATGCGGAGGGCGGTAAGGCCATTGCAGAGTCCATGTCCGCGTTTGAACGCTGGTGTGACAACCGCATGATGCAGACCATGCAGCCTCAGAAATATCAGTCATTTTCAGTGGGACCTCTGGTTGCCTATGTGCTTGCCAGGGAGAACGAGATCAAAACGGTACGAATCATTTTGTCCGGCAAACGCAGCGGGCTTTCGGATGATTCTATCCGGGAAAGGGTAAGGGAAATGTATGTATAAGATTGCAGTTGTGGGCGATTACGACAGTATTTACGGGTTTGCTACACTGGGTCTGGATATATTCCCGGTAACATCCCGAAAAGAAGCTGAAGAAAAACTGGAGCATCTGGCAGCCAGCAAATATGGGATCATCTATATCACAGAAGCGCTGGCAGCAGAGTGCAAAAAGACGATTGATAAATTTCAGGAACAACTGCTTCCCGCCATTATCCTGATCCCCGGTGTTTTCGGAAACACGGGTGAAGGTGTGCAGGGAGTGAAATTATCCGTGGAGAAGGCTGTTGGCTCGGATATTCTTTTCAGCAATAATTAAAAGGTCCGGTATGCGGCAGCACGCCGCAGCACCCGGAATTTGAGCGGTAAAATACCGCAGATACGAACTAATTTAGAAAGCAGGTGATTCGTTCCGATGAGCAAAGGTACGATTAAAAAAGTTGCAGGACCGCTGGTTATCGCGGAAGGCATGAGAGACTCGAATATGTTCGACGTTGTCCGTGTCAGTAACCAGCGTCTGATTGGTGAGATCATCGAGATGCACGGTGATGAAGCCAGTGTTCAGGTATACGAGGAGACATCAGGTCTTGGACCGGGCGAGCCGGTTGAGTCCATGAATGCGCCTCTTTCCGTAGAACTTGGACCAGGTCTGATCACAAGTATTTACGATGGTATCCAGCGACCGCTGGATGAGATTATGAAAGTGTCCGGCACCAACTTAAAGCGTGGTGTTGAGGTTCCTTCCCTTAAGAGAGATAAGAAATGGAACTTTGTTCCTACTGTTAAAGTGGGGGACGAGGTACAAAACGGTGATATTATCGGTACGGTACAGGAGACCATCGTTGTTAATCACAAGATCATGGTTCCTTACGGGATAAACGGTAAAGTAAAAGAAATAAAAGCCGGTGAATTTACGGTGGAAGAAATCGTTGCCGTTATCGAGACTGCGGATGGTGACAAAGAAGTTGGTATGATGCAGACATGGCCGGTTCGTAAAGGCCGTCCGTATCTGAAAAAGCTGCCGCCGGAGATGCCTCTGGTAACAGGACAGCGAGTTGTTGATACTTTCTTCCCCATCGCCAAAGGCGGTGTTGCAGCCGTTCCGGGACCTTTCGGAAGCGGCAAGACAGTGATCCAGCATCAGCTTGCAAAATGGGCTGAGGCTGACATCGTGGTTTACATCGGATGCGGCGAGCGTGGAAATGAGATGACAGACGTTCTGAACGAGTTCCCGGAACTGAAGGACCCGAAGACAGGACAGTCTCTGATGGAACGTACCGTTCTGATCGCCAATACCTCCGATATGCCTGTTGCGGCACGTGAGGCTTCTATCTATACAGGTATCACCATCGCGGAATATTTCCGTGATATGGGTTACTCCGTAGCCCTGATGGCAGACTCCACATCACGCTGGGCCGAGGCTCTTCGTGAGATGTCAGGACGTCTGGAAGAGATGCCCGGTGAGGAGGGTTACCCTGCATACCTGGGTTCCCGTCTGGCACAGTTCTATGAGAGAGCCGGACACGTGGTTTCTCTCGGCAGTGACCACAGAGAAGGCGCGCTTTCCGTTATCGGTGCTGTATCTCCTCCGGGTGGTGATATTTCCGAGCCGGTATCCCAGGCAACCCTGCGTATCGTTAAGGTATTCTGGGGTCTGGATTCCGCACTTGCTTACAAGCGTCATTTCCCGGCGATCAACTGGCTGACCAGTTACTCTCTGTATCTGGACAATATGGCTGACTGGTTCAATGAGAAGGTTGCTCCTGACTGGATGGAAGACCGTCAGAAGATGATGAGCCTTCTGCAGGATGAGGCTGAACTGGAAGAAATCGTTAAGATGGTAGGTATGGATGCGCTCTCTGCAGGCGACCGTCTGAAAATGGAGGCTGCGCGCTCCATCCGTGAGGACTTCCTGCATCAGAACTCCTTCCATGAAGTAGATACCTACAGTTCTCTGCAGAAACAGTATCTGCTGATGAAACTGGTTATCGCATTTTATGAGCAGTCCAAGGAAGCGCTTGACAAGGGTGCTAATATCCAGGGGCTGATCAAGATGGATGTCCGCGAAAAGATCGGACGTTTCAAATATGTGACAGAAGACAAACTGGACAAAGAATATAAGGCAACAATGGACGAACTTGCTGCTGACATTGCCAATGTATTTGGGAAGGAGGACTTCTAATGCCGAAAGAGTATAGAACCATACAGGAAGTTGCCGGCCCTCTGATGTTGGTGCGCGGTGTTGAAAATGTACATTTTGATGAATTAGGTGAGATTGAGCTGGCAAGCGGTGAGACACGCCGCTGCCGTGTACTTGAGATCAACGGAAGTGATGCCCTGGTACAGCTTTTTGAGAGCTCCACAGGTATCAACCTGTCAGACAGTAAGGTGCGTTTCCTGGGACGAAGCATGGAGCTGGGTGTGTCTGAGGACATGTTAGGCCGTGTATTCGACGGTATGGGACGCCCGATTGATGATGGTCCTGAAATCCTTCCGGATGAGAGACGTGATATCAACGGTCTGCCTATGAATCCGGCTGCCAGAATGTACCCGGAAGAGTTTATTCAGACAGGTGTATCCGCAATTGACGGTCTGAACACACTGGTACGTGGTCAGAAGCTGCCTATCTTCTCCGCATCAGGTCTTCCTCATGCGCAGCTGGCCGCTCAGATCGCAAGACAGGCTAAGGTTCGCGGTACCGGTGAGAACTTCGCCGTTGTATTTGCCGCTCTTGGTATTACCTTTGAGGAGTCCAACTTCTTTATTGAGAGCTTTAAGGAGACAGGTGCCATCGACAGAACCGTTCTGTTCATCAACCTGGCAAATGACCCGGCTGTAGAGCGTATCGCAACACCTAAGATGGCGCTTACCGCAGCAGAGTATCTTGCATTTGAAAAAGACATGCACGTACTGGTAATCCTGACAGATATCACAAACTACGCAGATGCCCTGCGTGAGGTTTCCGCAGCCCGTAAAGAGGTTCCCGGACGCCGTGGATATCCCGGTTACATGTACACAGACCTTGCAACCATGTATGAAAGAGCAGGACGTAAGAAAGGAAGTAATGGTTCCATTACCATGATTCCGATCCTTACCATGCCTGAGGATGATAAAACCCATCCGATCCCTGACCTTACCGGATATATCACAGAGGGTCAGATCATTCTGAGCCGTGAGCTTTACAGAAAAGGTGTAACACCGCCCATCGATGTTCTGCCGTCCCTGTCACGACTGAAAGATAAAGGTATCGGTGAAGGCAAGACACGTGCTGACCATGCGAACACCATGAACCAGCTTTTCGCCGCTTATGCCCGTGGTAAAGAGGCAAAAGAGCTGATGACCATCCTTGGTGAGGCAGCACTTTCTGATATTGACCTTATCTATGCAAAATTCGCGGATGCTTTTGAGGCGGAATACGTTTCACAGGGTTATACCAGCAACCGTGATATTGAGGAGACACTGCGTATCGGCTGGAAGCTGCTCTCTATTTTACCGAGGAGTGAGCTGAAACGTATTGATGATAAGTTCCTTGATGAATATTACGGTAAACAATAATGCCGGCCGGCAGCAGGCTTAAGATGCCTGCTGTCCCTTTAGAAAATGCATAGAAAGAGGTGATTGTCTTGGCATCTACCCAGGTAAATCCTACCAGAATGGAACTTACCAAGCAGAAGAAAAAGCTGGTCACAGCCATCAAAGGCCACAAGCTTTTGAAGGACAAACGTGATGAGCTTATGCGTCAGTTCCTGGATCTGGCAAGAGAAAATATGGCTCTGCGCCTGAAAGTGGAAGAGGGTATTAAAGAGGCTAACAAGAACTTCGTGATCGCAAAAGCCGGCATGTCCGAACAGACACTGAACACAGCGCTGATGGCACCGAAACAGGAAGTATATCTGGATGCCGGCAAGAAGAATGTCATGAGTGTTGACATTCCTGTCTTCCAGTCCCAGACCAGAACCGCAGATGCAAATGACATCTATTCCTACGGTTTTGCCTTTACTTCCGGTGACCTGGACGGCGCGGTGAAATCTCTGGCAGACATCCTGCCGGATATGCTGAAGCTTGCGGAGATTGAGAAGTCCTGCCAGCTTATGGCTTCCGAGATTGAGAAGACCCGACGCAGAGTAAATGCTCTGGAACACGTTATTATTCCGGAGACACAGCAGAATATTAAATATATTACCATGAAGCTGGACGAGAGCGAGAGAAGTACGCAGATTCGTCTGATGAAGGTAAAGGATATGATGCTTGAAGAAGCACATCATTATAAGGAAAAGGACAGAGAACGCGCATACGGCGCGGGCTGATATGTCTGATGGAAGAATCCTGTTTCCCGGGAGAACTGACACATGGTCAGTCCGCTGGGAGACAGGATTTTTTTAATTTACTGGAAAAATTTTACATTACTTGAAAGAAGGAATTAATTTGGAGAAGAGATATTCGATAGGGGAAATAAGTCACATAACAGGTGTTTCCAAAGATACGCTGCGCTATTACGACAGAATTGGTGTCTTTAAGCCGGAATATGTAGATCCTGATAATCAGTACCGATATTATACATACAGCCAGTTTTGGTATCTGGACATTATCACATGCTGCCGAAGGCTGCAGATACCGTTGGAACGCGTGAAGTCAGTTTTGGATCTGCATGATAACGAAAAGATTGTGGAGATGCTCAAGGAACAGAGGCAGGAGGCACAGAGGCAGAGTGAGTATTACGCCAGAGTGGTGGATGATATAGACTGGTACACAGAACAGAATAAACGGCTTAGAGAGATGGGGAAGGATAAGGAAATCAGAGTAAAGCATCTGCAGCAGAGACGTGTTATTTATGGGAGAAATAAGGAAGATGAAGCAGCTTATCATATTAAATTACAGGAGGCGTGCAGAGACGAGATTTCGCATATGGAATCAATTAAAAGAAACTACGGATATGTGTTGAATGGCAGTAAAATTCGTGAAAATGTGTTTCATCAAATGGGAGAATATATTGATATCCGTGTGGATGAATACCGTTTTGCGTCCAAAGAAAATATTCTTACAATTCCGGAAGGGGAGTATGCTTGCTTTACTACAGAAGTCAGAGGGAATTTTGCGGATTTCGGAATACTTGTAAACTGGCTTGACAAGTATGGGTATTCCCCTGATTTTGTCATAGCCGACGAGGCAGGGCTCCAGCTTTTTGCGTATAATCAATATTTTTACCCGTGTGAGATAAAGGTTTTACTTTCCTCTTGACCTTGGAGCGGCTCAAAGGTTTATGCTGAGTATAACAAAAAGGATATATAGTGCCGGCTGAAAAAAAGCTATAGTATCCGGTTAAATGAAGAAAAGAAGTTTTGATATAGGTATGGGTTCTTTATGAACCGGTGAAAGGGGGACTTTTTTATGGATGTAGCCAATCTCACACCAAAACAAAGACGGGTGAAACAAATATGGGGAATGCTGGCGCTGTGTATCTGCGGTGCAGCAGTTTATGAACTGCCATATCTGAGTTGGTCTTATTATGATGCAGCAGTAGAATTTTATAGGGTTAGTAATGCACAGATGGGGTACTTAATGACGATGTACGGTTTGGCATGCGTTATTTCTTATCTGCCTGCAGGATGGGTTGCAGATAAATTCCAGGCACGGCATTTGATCGCAACAGCGCTGGTATCAACAGGTATTTTTGGCTTGATTCTTACATTCAGGCCGCCATATGTTGTGTTGATGATCTGTTATGTCTGTTATGGATTTACCACAACTATTCCGCTATGGAGTGCTATGATGAAGGCCACTAGAGAGCTGGGGGATAGTTCCGAGATGGGGCGGCTTTATGGATTTCTGGAAGGGGGAAGAGGTTTTGTACCCGTTTTGTATGGTGCTGTCATCATTCCCATTTTCTCCTATCTGGGAGAGGGGGCAGGAGGATTCAGGGCGATATTGATATATTTTGTTATTCTGGATTTTGTCTGTGCTTTCTTCGCGCTTGGGGCGATCCGTAAACTGCGTCCGGATGAAGAAGAAACACAGGAAACCGAGACAAAGCATAAGCATTCTTTTGCCGAGTATCTGGATATGATGAAAAATAAAAATCTATGGCTGCTTACACTCTTGATGTTCTGTTGTTTTATGATATATGAGAGCTACAGTTATATTACTCCATATCTTACTAACTTTTTTGGTGTGAGTGAATCCCTTGGGGCAATGATAAGTCTGATCAAATCCTACGGACTGGCCGTTTTTGGGGGAATTGCGGCCGGATTTGTGGCAGATAAGATTCATTCCAATCCAAAGGTGATCGGAATCGGATTTTCACTTATGGTGATCGGAATCGCTACTTTCTTTGTAGTACCGGCAGAGCCGAAGCTGCTTGGAATTGCAGCGGTCACAATTCTCGTTATCAGTCTGGGTTTGTTTATGGTCAGGGCATTGTATTTTGCTGTTATTGATGAGATAAAGATTCCGCTGAAATATACGGGTATGGCGGTAGGATTTGCCTCTGTAATAGGTTGTCTTCCTCAGATATTTATATACTCTATCACAGGAAACCTTTTGGACGCATTTCCGGGGATTCGGGGATACAGATATATGTTTGCATATGAATTTGCAGCTGCGCTGATAGGGGCAGTACTGGCATTTACTCTATATAGAAATATAAAAAAAGAAAACAGCAAAAACGCCTGAGAGCGCTGTATGCAGCAGAAAGGAGTATGGGTATGGATAACCATATAATGACAGAGTTAATAATTAACAAGGCGATTGCATTTGGAGCAGCAGCAGCAGGTATTGCTAATATTCGGGATTTAAAAACAGCGCCTGCATTTTTAATGATGCCGCAGAGACCTCATATTGACCGGGTGGGGGCAGTAGAGAATACAACGGGCCTTCCGGAAGGGGTTGTGGACTGGAAAGATGAAATGCATTCTGTTTTAGTGATCGCCTATGAACACCCGGAGGAGAAACCGTATCTGGACTGTTGGCTGGATGGCAAAAATCCGCCTGGAAATCTGGAACTTATCAAAATTAATAAAAAGTTAAAGGAATACATAGAGTGTGAAATGCCGGAAGTCACAGCGAGACCTCTGAACTATTATGTGGAAAAGGGCGGTGTCTGGCTTAAAGACTCCGCAGTTGTGGCAGGACTGGGCGTAGTAGGAAAAAATAATCTGCTTATTACAAAAGAGTATGGGCCGAGAGTACGGCTTAGAGCTATGTTTTTGAGCGCTGACCTGCCATCTACCGGTCCTATTGACTGGGACCCATGTGACGGATGTGATATGCCGTGCAGAAAAAGCTGCCCCCAGAATGCTTTTGGTTCTGTTATTTATAAGGCCGGTGAATACGGTGGGCTGACAAAACTGCCGGGGCGGGATGGCAGTTACAGTTTGCTTACTTGCGACAGGCAGATGGCAGAGGATGAAGATAATGAGATAAAGACACCTACTGAGGTGCCGGATTACGGAACAGCAGATTCCATAATTAAATATTGCAGAGAATGTGAGCTGAACTGCCGGATTAAATAATGTTAAAAGGCGTCCCTGTACTGTCTGGGCGTCATGCCCGTATATTTTTTAAAGACAGAAATATAATGGCTCTGGCTGGAAAAAGACAGTATCATGCTGATCTCTGAAATAGAATACTGAAACACAGTCAGCAGGGACTTTGAGGTCTCCACCCGTTTCCGGTTCAGGTATTCCATAGGGCTCATGCCCATTTCCTCCCGAAAGAGGTGGGAGAAGCGGTCCCTGCTCAGACCGGCGGCACAGGCAATGTCAGAGAGGTATACTTTTTCCTGCTGATGGTCATTCATGTAATTGATGGCTCTGCGGATGGCAGGGGAATGACTGGTCAGGCCTCTGGCCTTTGCCGCGGCAGCCGTAAATTCTCCGGTGGCCTGGTCCCGCAGGGAGAGAAGGCGTGTGACAGAGGTGCATTTTTCAGATGCCTGGATATAACTGTCACTCATAGCATAAGCCATATCTTCCTCCACTCCTGCCTCCATTGCGGCTCTGGTGATCTGAGTAATGTGAGCGATGAAAAGATTCTGGGCATGGCGCAGCGGGTTGAGGGAAAGGATTCCCGGTTTTCCTGTGAGGCTTAACTCGTTCATACATTCTTTTGCACGTATAACATCTCCTGAGCGCACCGCGTCCAGGAGATTTTTTTCGTATGAATAGGGTGTATGAAATGCGGCGGATTCTCTTCTGTGAAACAGGGTCTTCTGAACCGCTGCGGGAATAGGGGCAGACATTTTCAGATGATTTGCCTCCAGAATCTCTTCGGTATGAACTTTTTCCCGGAAGAACAGGCTGCAGGCCAGGGAAAGGAAATTGTAAAAGTATTCCTGTTCCATGACAGGCAGCGCTGACATGAGAGGAAAACGCATGTCAGGAGGCAGCGCGGAGAAATCCGGAAAGCTCTGTTTAAACTCCCTGTCGGAGAGCCGGGAAAAGAGGCAGGGGCCGAAATAAAGGGTAAAATTTCTGTCGATCAATGCAAGGGGAAGAGCTGCACTGTAATATGCGTTGTTTTCCATGAAGAGAACAGGCAGGGGTACTGTATTTTTATGGGGCAGACTTTCCGGCAGCAGGGGGAAAGGGAAACGCTCCATGCCCTCCAGGTGCGGGAAGGTAAAACATATGCTGCTGTCAGGTGACAGGCAGCGTATGGGAATCTGTGTTAAATGATAAAGCAGACGGCAGTTATGGCGGATGCTCCGGATGTCCATTTTAAGTTCTCCTTCCATGGCAGCAGACAGTTTTTTTCAGTATACCAGAAAAAGAAAGTAGTGACAAGAAATTGATATAAACAGCATGATTTTGATATTCTCCGGAGCATATACGTGGTATTTTAAGGGTATAGCTCATCATGCGGCACAGCCGTTGGAGAGCATGATGAATTTATGCAAAGGAGCGAATAAGCATGAAACGTGATGTGAAAGCAATTGTAAAACAGATGACACTGGAAGAGAAGGCGGGGATGTGTTCCGGTAAGGATTTCTGGCATTTGAAAAGTGTGGAAAGGCTGGGGATTCCTGAGGTGATGGTCAGCGACGGACCTCACGGACTCAGAAAGCAGGATAAGGAGGCAGACCATCTCGGAGCAAATGAGAGTATCAAAGCCGTGTGTTTTCCTACTGCCTGTGCGACTGCCTGTTCATTTGACCGGGAGCTTTTAGAGACTTTAGGTGAGACGCTGGGAGACGAATGTCAGGCGGAGAATCTGTCTGTCATTTTAGGCCCGGCAGTAAATATTAAGAGGTCACCGCTGTGCGGAAGGAACTTTGAATATTTTTCAGAAGACCCGTATCTGGCTTCACAGATGGCTGCAGCGCATATAAAGGGTGTGCAGTCGAAAAATGTGGGAACATCCATCAAACATTTTGCGGCAAATAATCAGGAGCACAGAAGAATGTCATGTTCCTCTGAAATAGATGAGAGAACTTTCCGGGAGATTTATCTGGCAGCTTTTGAGGCCGCAGTGAAGGAGAGCAGACCCGATACCGTGATGTGCTCTTATAATAAGATCAACGGAACATTTGCGTCTGAGAACCACAGACTGCTCACGGAAATTCTGAGAGATGAGTGGGGATTTGAAGGATACGTTATGTCTGACTGGGGTGCAGTGAACGACAGGGTAAAAGGACTGGAAGCAGGTCTTGACCTGGAAATGCCGGCAAGCGGCGGACATACAGATGCGGAGATTGTGGAAGCTGTGAAAACAGGTGTGCTTGATGAAGCGGTTCTGGATACAGCGGTTGAGAGAATCCTAAATATTATCTTCAAATTCTCAGATAACCGTCAGCCCGGCAAATTTGATAAGGAAGCAGATCACAATCTGGCAGCCAGAATCGCGAGAGAGTCCATGGTGCTTTTGAAAAATGATGGAATCCTGCCTCTGAAGGGAGAAGGACAGAAGATTGCGTTTATCGGAAAATTTGCAGAGAAGCCCCGGTTCCAGGGAGGCGGAAGTTCTCATATCAACTCCTTTAAGGTGACAAGCGCGCTGGATGCAGTCAAGAAATACGCGGATGTGTCTTATGCACAGGGATATGACGTGAAAGAGGACAAAGTGGATGAAGCCATGTTTGCTGAGGCAGTGGAGACGGCTGAACATGCGGATATCGCTGTGGTATTTGCAGGTCTTCCGGATGCGTTTGAGTCTGAGGGGTATGACAGGGAGCATATGAGAATGCCGGAGTGCCAGAACAGGCTAATCGCGGAAATCGTAAAAGTACAGCCGAATACAGTGGTGGTTCTTCACAATGGTTCCCCTGTGGAAATGCCGTGGGCAGATGATGTGAGAGGAATCCTGGAGTCTTATCTCTGTGGACAGGCGGTGGGAGAGGCCCAGGCGGATATTCTCTTCGGCAGAGCCAATCCATGCGGTAAGCTGGCAGAGACCGTTCCCTATAAATTATCCGACAACCCGTCTTATCTGAACTTCCCGGGTGATGGGAAGACCGTGGAGTACAGAGAAGGAGTATTTGTGGGATACCGCTATTATGATACCAAGGAAATGGCAGTGCGTTATCCTTTTGGCTATGGACTTAGCTATACTACATTTGAGTACAGCGATCTGAAGCTGTCAGCAAAGGAGATAAAGGATACGGACACTCTGACGGTTTCACTTAAGGTTAAGAATACCGGAAGTATGGCCGGCAAGGAGATCGTACAGCTTTATGTGGCAGATAAGACCAACGCTGCCAGCAGACCGGTTAAGGAATTGAAGAATTTTGTCAAGGTAGAGCTGGCGCCCGGTGAGGAAAAGGTTGTTGCTATGGAGCTGGATAAGAGAAGCTTTGCATGGTACAATACGGAAATTTCTGACTGGTATGCAGCCACCGGCACATATGAGATTCTTGTGGGAAGTTCCTCCAGGGATATTCTTTTAAAAGATGCGGTGCAGCTTACTTCTACAACGAAGATTCCTGTGAAAATCCACATGAACACCACCGTTGCGGAATTGCTCGCAGAGCCGAAGGCAAAAGAGATCATGAGCGGCCTGCTGAAAACCATGATGGCAAATATAGGTGCCGGTGATGAGGAAGGCAGTGCGGCAAGTGAAGCTATCTCACCTGAAATGTCTTTGAAAATGATGGAGAATTCACCACTCAGGACATTCAGAAGCTTTGCGGGAGTGAGCACACAGGAAGTGCAGGCACTGATTGAGAAGCTCCAGGCAGCCGTGGATCAGTGATGTGAGAACAGCAGCAAATATGAATTATAATTTTAACGGACAGGCGGGAAAGTATATTCCCGGCTGTCCGTTTGTGGTATACTGTATGTGGCATAATTATTGAGAAAAATAGCGGCAGTTAAACGGATGAGGAGGAATCAATATGTTTCGATGGGGAATTATGGGCGGCGGTTTTATATCATCCCAGTTCGCAAAAGGGCTGGAAGAAGTGGCGGATATGCAGGTGGAGGTACTGGCCTCCCGGTCCGGAAGGAATGATTACGGGATACAGGCAAAGAAATACTGCTGTTCCTATGAAGAACTGGTAAATGACAAAGATGTGGATGCTGTTTATGTGGGGACCATTCATCCTCAGCATCTGGCGTGCGTCAAAGCCTGCTTAAAAGCAAAGAAACCCGTGCTGTGTGAAAAACCGGTGACAATGAATGCCCGGGAACTGGAAGAGATCCTTGAGCTGGCAAAAGAGAATCATACCTTTTTTATGGAAGCTATGTGGACAAGATTTATCCCTGCAATGAGAGAGCTGAAAAAGGAAATACAGGCAGGTGTGTACGGAAAAGTGCATAATATGCATTTTACATTTGGCGGGCCGGCCAAGCCGGAGACAAGGCGTCTGTTTGAGGCTGAATTGGGAGGCGGTGCGCTCCTCGATGTGGGTGTTTACGGTGTAAGCGTTGCGCAGTATCTTCTGGGAGAAACACCAGATGTGATACACGCGTGGTCTGAAAAGAATGAGGAGACAGTGGATTTGAATACCTGTATCCAGATGACTTATCCCTGCGGATGTCTGGCGGATATGGTATTTTCCATCAATAGAAAAGTGGACAACCGGGCAGTGATCATCACGGATAAGGCTGAACTGGAAATTCCGTATTTCTGGCGTCCCAATACGGTCTATCTGTTTGAACCAAATGAGGATTTCCGCACGGATACGCTGAAAGAAAAAAGAGTCGTCGAAGTGGCCGGAAACGGATACCATTACGAGGCACTGGAGGTAGAAAAAATGTTGAAAGAGGGCAGGACAGAGAGTCCGGTTATGCCCTGGGCGGAAAGCCTCCGGATCATGAGGGAACTGGATGAGATCAGAAGGATCTGCGGGATCTGCTATCCTCAGGATGCCAAGTAAAGTAAGAAAAAAGGAGATGAGACCGGATGTCAGAAGGGAAACAGAAGTTTTTGATCGGTACATATACGGAAACCGTTATATTCGGTGACGGAAGCCGTTTTAACGGCAACGGACAGGGGATATATCTGGCTGAAATAGATATGACAGCAGGAAAAATGAAACAGGATCAGCTGATAGAAGGGATAAAGAATCCCTCCTATGTCTGTGCAGATAAAGCAGGAAAAAGGATTTACGCGGTGAGTGAGCTGGAAGAGTATGAAGGACTTGAAAGCGGAGCTGTCAGTGTTTATGAAACCGGGAAGGACGGCATGATGAGGCTGGTGGACAGAAAACCTTCCATGGGAACCAATCCCTGTCATCTTTATCTGAATGAGGAGGAGAGGATATTATATATCAGTAATTATGGCAGCGGTTCTGCCTGCGCATACAGGATAGGGGAAGACGGGCATTTCCGGGAACCGGCAATGGTGATACAGCATCAGGGACATTCCGTTGATGAGGAGCGGCAGGAGGGACCTCACGTACATTCTATCCATCCATGCCGTTTTGCGGAAGGTGTGCTTGTGTGTGATTTGGGGCTGGACAAAATAAGCCGTTGTGTGGTGCGGGAACAGAAGGGTGAATGGACTTTTACAGAGGTGGAGAGCTGGATGACAAAGCCCGGATATGGTCCGAGAATGCTGGTATACCATCCGTTTCTTCCCATGTTTTATGTAGTGCAGGAGATGGGAAACAGGGTTCTTGTATATGACTATGGAAGCGGCACACTTCAAGAAGTACAGGATGTTTCCAGCCTCATGGAGAAGGACAGAAAAATACCGAATACAGCGGCGGAAATCCGCATTAATTCTGCCGGGACAAAGTTATATGTTTCCAACAGGGGAGCTGACAATATCAGTGTATATGATGTGGACCGTGAGGGAAGGCTTGCGCTCACAGGCAGTATCTCCTCCGGAGGAAAGACACCGCGCTGCTTTGCAGCGGCAGAGGACAGAGATTCGGGGATTACATATCTGGTCATTGCAAACCAGGATTCCAATGAGATCATTTCGGTGAAGCATATGGATTTCAAAGAGGCGGCAGCAGAAGACAGTATGCAGGTGGGTAGTCCTGTTTGTATCTGGCTTCTGTAAGAAATGATGTCTGACGCAGTACGGCAGATTTAAAATTGTTTTGGTTTAAAACAGAGAGTAAGGCGGCAGAATTCCGCCTTAGAAGGAAGAGGAAAATGAAGAAGTCATACGAAATAGATATGTGCAACGGGCCGCTTTGGGGAAAGCTGCTGCTGTTTTCTGTGCCGCTTATTTTATCCGGTATTCTGCAGCTTTTGTTTAATGCGGCAGATATTGTGGTTGTGGGAAGGTTTTCTGGAAATCATGCTCTGGCAGCCGTGGGGTCTACCAGTTCTCTGATACAGCTTTTTGTCAATGTATTTATTGGGTGTTCCATTGGGACAAATGTTTTGGTCGGAAGGTTCTGCGGGGCGAAGGATTCTAAAAATGTAAGCGAGACAGTACATACATCTATTTTGTTCAGTATTGTCTGCGGCTGTATTCTTATATTTCTGGGTGTAGCGTTTGCCAGGCCAATGCTGGAGTGGATGGCAACACCTCCGGAGGTTCTGGGGCAGGCAGTGCTCTATATGAGGATTTTCTTTGTAGGGATGCCGGCTATGATGCTCTATAATTTCGGTGCAGCGGTGCTGAGAGCTACAGGAGATACCCAGAGGCCTCTTTATTATCTGCTTCTGGCCGGAGTTATCAATGTGGTGCTGAATCTGTTCTTTGTTATTGTCTGCGGTCTTGGCGTGGCGGGTGTGGCGCTTGCTACGATTATTTCTCAGGCAGTGTCAGCACTTTTGATTCTGCGCTGCCTTATGCATACAGAGGGAATGTGCAGGCTGGAACTTAGAAAGCTGAAAATACATAAAGACAAGTTAAAACACATTGTCCGCATTGGTCTTCCGGCAGGGATGCAGAGTGCCATTTTTTCCATATCCAATGTATTGATCCAGTCCTCTGTAAACTCTTTCGGAGCCATTGCCATGGCAGGAAATACAGCAGCATCCAATCTGGAGGGGTTTGTATATACCTCCATGAACTCTATTTACCAGGCTGCATTGAGTTTCACCAGCCAGAATATGGGGGCCGGTAATCAGAAACGGATTAGTCAGATTTTATGGAGGTGTCTGGTGCTTGTGACGGTCATCGGAGGAATCTTCGGATGTCTGATGGTATTATTTTCACCGCATCTTCTTGGAATCTACTCCTCGGATGCAGAGGTGATCGCTTACGGAATACAGAGGCTTAAAATCATATGTCTTCCCTATTTTCTCTGTGGTATCATGGAGGTGCTGGTGGGAAGTCTGCGCGGTATGGGATATTCGGTTCTGCCTATGCTGGTGTCCCTGACAGGGGCCTGCGGGCTTAGGATCGTCTGGATATTTACCATATTTGTATGGCAGCACAGTCTGTTTGTCTTGTATCTGTCGTACCCTATAACCTGGGTGATCACTGCAGCGGCACATATGGTCTGCTGGTGCAAACTGCGGCAGATGATGAAAAAACGGCAGATGGCAGGATAGGAAAGGAGAGGTCAGTATGGGGATTTTTAAAATTGAAACAGGCGATATTACAACGTATTATGTGGATGCCATTGCAAACGCTGCAAATTGTTCTCTTCTGGGCGGCGGTGGTGTTGACGGGGCCATCCACAGAGCGGCGGGACCGGGGCTTTTGAATGAATGCAGAGCACTTGGCGGATGTGAGACCGGACAGGCAAAGATAACAAAAGGGTATCAGCTTCCTGCAAAATATGTGATTCATACTCCGGGGCCTGTCTGGAACGGCGGCGCTTTCGGAGAGGCGGAACTGTTGAAAAGCTGTTATGAAAACTGTATCCGGTTAACTCATGAAAATGGCTGCAGGACTGTGGCATTTCCATCAATCAGCACAGGGATTTACGGATATCCTCTGGAGCAGGCGGCTGAGATCGCAGTGAAGACGATTTACGAGGGACTGGAAAAGTATCCTGATATAGAAGAGATTATTATGGTATGTTTTAGTGAGAGGGTGGAAAAGGCTTATAAAAAAGCGTGTTATGATTCAGCCGGTTGAATTGTTATGTGGATCAGCCCATTAAAATTGTTGTTTGATGGGGGATGTCCTGTTGCTGCTTTTACGCACAGCCTGTGCAGGAAATGTGCAGAACTGATTGGATAGTTGCAAAAAACGTATGTATTGTGGAGAAAACAGACAGGTGAACAGGCACCAGGGATAAGACGGGAAAGGAATTAAGGGAAATGAAGAAATGGAAAAATTTATTAGCCGGGCTGGTGGTTCTGGCATTACTTTTGGTAGGATGCAGCTCCGTGGGGCAGACGGCGGATGGGAGCCAGCCGGAGGTCGGTGGTCAGCCTATAGGCGAAGCAGAAGGCAGCGGCCGGCTGAACGTACATTATCTGGATGTTGGGCAGGGAAATGCAGCGCTTCTGGAATCTGAAGGGCACTATATGCTCATAGACGGAGGAAACAGGAAAGCATCCTCCTTTGTGGTAAGCTATCTGAAGCGTCAGAATGTGGAGTCTTTGGATTACATATTGATATCCCACTTTGATGAGGACCACCTGGCGGGAGCTATTGGTGCGCTCTACCAGTTTCCGGCAGGAAAAGTCATCACGGCTGATTATGAGACAGATTCTTCCATTTATAAGTCCTATCAGGATGCCATGGAGAAACAGGGGTACGAGGAGACGCATCCGTCCCAGGGCGATGTCTTTTCCCTTGGAAGTGCTTCCGTGAGGGTCATTTCTCCGATTTCTTATGGCCACGAGGACGAGAATGAGGATTCAGTGGGAGTGATTGTGGAAAATGGGGATAATCGTTTCTTTTTTGGCGGTGATATGGGGAAAACCGGTGAGAAACAGGTAATGGAATCCGGTGCAGATATTGCGGCAGATGTATTTCTTTTAAACCACCACGGTTCCTACCTGAGCAGCAGATTTCTGGAACAGATTTCCCCTTCCTATGCAGTGATAAGCTGCGGAGACGGCAACAGCTACGGACATCCCAGACAGGATACCATAAAGCTGTTGGAGGATGACGGGATTCCCGTATTCCGTACGGACAAACAGGGAACGATCATTCTCCACAGTGATGGAAAAACAATATCCTGGGAACAGGAACCCTGCAACGATTATACACCCGGTACCAGGACTGCGAGCGGCGATAAAGAAGAGCCGTATGTGGAGGAAAATAACAGTGACGCAGAGCACTGCGACTATGTTTTGAACACACATACAAAGAAGATTCACCTGCCTTCCTGCTCGTCGCTGAAAGGAATGAAGGAAGACAATAAAGCTTATTATAAAGGCAGCAAAGACGAGCTGATAGATAACGGATATGAGGCATGCGGGAATTGTAAGCCATGAGGCTGATTAAAAATAACGAATCAGTACAAACGATTGAATTTAAATGAAAAGAGGTGGAATTATGAAAGCATACCAGATGAAAATAGCAATTAAAAATTCCCATCCACCCATATGGAGAAGGTTTATTGTTCCGGCCGGACTGAGTTTTTCACAGCTCAGTATCGTTCTCAACGAGGTTATGGGTTGGTGCGGATATCACTTGTTTAAATTTGAATATTATCACTTGAAGATAAGTATTGAAGAGGAATGTGAAGACTTCGCAGATATGGATGATATGGAATATCTGGAGGCATCTGAAACAATCATAGATTCTTTTATGGAGCAGGAGGACTGGTTTTCTTATATATATGATTTCGGGGACTATTGGGAGCATAGGGTGACCATCGAAAAAGTCATAGAGGATTATGAGTTTGCCTATCCTGTTGTTTTAAAGTATAAGGGAGAAACACCGTATGAGGACTGCGGGGGTATTTATGGATATTATGATCTTCTGGAGATTCTGAAGGATTCCTCCCATCCTGAATATGAAAGTATGAAAAAATGGACAGAGGGACATTTTACTCCAAAATATGATTTGGCAGAAGTGAATGCATCGTTAAAGCATATGGCTTTGGAAAATAAGAAAAGCAGTCCCATGATCCAGAGTGAGATTTACGAAGATTTAACCAAGAAGGGAAGCGGTTTTAAAACTATTCAGGGCACAGCAAAAGATTGGGATTATAACAGAGATGAAGTCATGAGAACGGATGCATTATCTGAAATGAGTAATCTTATTAAGGAGTATGAGTCGAAATACAGTCAGCTTAAAGAAGAGCTGGAAGCGAATTTGTCCGATGGATCACTCAGAGATATTTTAGAGGATTATCGGAAAGATGAGTTGCAGGAGATCTGTAAAATACATGGCATTTCCGGCTGCAGCAAATTATTAAAGAAGGATCTAATAGATTTTCTATATCAAAAGCTTCTGTCAAAGGAAGTCATGTGCAGATGTCTGTTGTATATGAATGATGTGGAATTGTCACTTATGGATAAAGAGGTTACCGGTGTGGATGAATCCGAAGATGTGTTGAATCTTGTGGAGAGCGGATATGCCGGAGCCACCTATATGGGAGCGGTGTACGTTCCGGAAGATGTGAAAGCTGCCTATTGTAAAAACTGTGATGAGGAGTGGAAAGAAGAGCGAAAAAGGGTACAGGATATCTTTCTCCATATCAACGCCTGCGCAGAGTTGTATGGAATCTGCCCCATAGAACGAATGATTTCCATGTATGAAAAGAACACGGGAAATACTATCTCAGAGACAGAGCTGCAGGAGTTTTGCATCCGAATCCCCGGATATTTAAAACGTTTTGAGATAGTTGGGAACGAACTGGTTCAGGAACAGGTGATAGAAGCAGATAGAATACAGTATCTTAAAAATATACAGGGAATTAAGGCTTATTATACTCCAACAATAGAAGAGATACAGACACTCGGAAGTTATTTCTATCTTCCTTTTGACAGGTATATGGATGCAATGGCAGATTTTTTCATGGAATTTTCGGAAGAGGAAGAAGAGGACGCCCGGGAATTATGTAGGAATATCCAGCGCATTATCCGTCTGGGGGGACAATTAGGAGATATAATGAGATATCTGGACAACGAGCTGATTATGATCGACGAGGAGGACTTCCCTCAGCTTGCAGAAATTCTGATGAGAGTCTGGAATCACACACGTATGCATATGAACCGGGGATATATGCCGGATGAAATGTCATATAACGGGGATGTAAAAACATTACAGGAAGAAGCAGACGAGATGGGATTTCAGCCGCTTCACGATGTGTCACGCGGAAAAGCGGAAATCATTGATTTTCAGGAAGAGCACAGGAAAAAGATATATCCAAACGATCCCTGCCCATGTGGTTCGGGCAAAAAGTATAAGCATTGTTGTGGTAAGAAAAAATAAAACGATGTTCCTTCAAGAATATAAGAAAGACAAGATGCGGAGGCAGTGTCCGGAATCTTGTCTTTTTCTTTAGGCATTTTTAGTGGGTTTAGTCATCAACCAATATAGCATTTGGATAGATATGTTCCATGCGTTCATCGGTAAAATGTTTATCCAGAAAACGTGTGACCGCATTTTCGGCAGACGATATATTGGAGTGGCGTTCCGTGTATCGGTTAAGCGCAAGGCCTGACATGATCATGTTGAATACCATGAACAAGATCATAAGCCATGTGATGGGAACTCCGGCTTTTTTCGGGATTTTTTCTATCAGTGCGGACAGCCGCGGGTAAAGAATTTTTAGCCAGATGACTGCGGCAATGCCCCAGAAAAAACAGTAAAGCAAGTTGATACGGCCTCCCAGATTAAAAGGAACGTCACTGTAATCCCAGAACACAGTACCGAAAACCAGCTCTGTAAACACACTGCATATGTATTCATAAGCTCCGCCTAATACGGTACCGAAGATAAAAATATAACTGTCACTGCGATTGCGGTATTGATATAAAATAGCAGTCAGCAGTACACAGCCCAGGCCCCATACAATACTGAACGGCCCGTAGACGACACTGCTGCGGCTCATTAATTTACCGGTAGTTGCAAGGCAGAAAATGGTTTCCGTGATATCTCCAAGAAAAGCTCCGAGGAAAAACAGACAGACCAGTTTATAGAACGAACAGCCGACAGCAAACACACCGGCGCGCTCTTTGGCTGCCTCAAGCTGCCGTTCCTTTTCCTGTCTGGCAGCTAATAATTCTTTCGCCTCCAGGCTGGGATAAGCCTTAGCCATATGTTTCTGTACCCATCCGGTCAGCCCTTCGCCCATCATATCTGCAGCCTTTTGCAGATTTTCAGATACACCCTCAATGATAGAGAGTCTTCGCAGCCTGGAATGAACGGCTTTGATAGCCATAATCGTTCCTGCCAGATCGAGACAGAGAACCGCGTACAGGACAATTAACAATATGGTTCCCGGGTTGGAGGGAATCAAGACGAGCAGTTCCTTCAGGGATGGGTTGATAAAGGAAATACAGACTACGGCAGAGATTCCCCACACAACCGTGTATGGAAGGTTGACATAACCTCCAAATTGAAATCTTTTCCGTGAGTAATCCCACCATTTCCGGTGGAATATTTTCTCCAGAACAAAACCGGTAGAAAACGTGATAACAGATGAAAGAATCACCCCGCCCAGAAAAAGAAAGAACAGGTGATTTCTGAGTTCAGGCAGAAAGACCGCAAATGCCACTGCGCCGAAACCATAAGCCGGACAATAGGGACCGAATAAAAAACCTACGTCAATGAACCGATGCTCCCTGACCGCCGCAACCGACGTGCCGATTGCCCAGCCAATGAAAGAATAGAGTAAGTAAAACCATAGAAGTTGGTATAGTGTGTAGTTCAAGTTATGCCTCCTTTTGGGTGATGCCGGATGATAAGGGTTTTAGTATACCATATACGCGGGGGGAAGGGATGTCAAGTATAAGTGTAGAGAGAATTTCCGGTGCGAATTGAGAGGGAGCATGGATTTATCGGGAGATTCGCACTTGTAGTGGGGCTGAAAATGGGAAGAAGGGGTGGTGGGGAGTGAGAGGAATCTGTGGAAATTAATTGTAAATATGAGAATAATATGATATTATATACAAGATGTAGTGAGGATGTTTGTGTATTTTTGCTATCGCTGCCTGCGCGGTGGCGTGGATTGAAATCCCCAAAGCCCGTTGGTCTCTGCGTCAAATGAAAATCGCTGCCTGCGCGGTGGCGTGGATTGAAATAGGTTGACGTTAAAGACACCGGCATTGGAACCGTATCGCTGCCTGCGCGGCAGCGTAGATTGAGTTAAACCTGACACCCCGGTGCCGATGTTCATATATAATCGCCCCTACGGCGAAATACAATCAAATATCCTACACTACATTAACTAATAATTTGCATTGACATACAACCAAATTTCCCGGCATACATTGTAAAAACAACGTTTCCGGGAGATTTTTCCTTGAAAAGTTATATAGAAGAACGTGCTATATCCATAGCCAACTACATCATTGAAAACAACGCAACAGTCCGCCAGACCGCCAGGGAGTTCAAGGTGAGCAAGAGTACAGTTCACAAGGACGTAACCGAGCGTCTGCTGCAGCTTAATCCTTCACTGGCAAAGTGTGCCCGCAAGGTCCTTGACGTGAACAAGCAGGAGCGTCATATCCGGGGTGGAATGGCTACCCGGGAAAAATATCTGCACAAGGTGCAAAATTAACGAAAGAGACTCTTGTTTTGACAAAAATATGGGCGTATAATTGTTCCTATCAAAATACAAAAGCTTATTGTGAGGGGAAAACAAATGAATCGATTCTTTTCAAATGCGGATTTGCGGAAGCTGATCATACCGCTGATTATCGACCAGTTTCTGCAGGCGTTTGTAGGACTTGCCGATTCTATCATGGTGGCCAGCGTAGGCGAGGCTGCCGTGTCAGGTGTATCCTTGATCGATACGGTTATGGTATTGATCATCAACATTTTTACAGCACTGGCTACAGGAGGAGCCGTTATCGCAGGACAGTTCATCGGGAAAAAGAAAGCTGAGCATGCCTGCCTGGCAACCAACCAGCTGCTGTCCTTTACCCTGAAAGCATCCTGCATCATTATGGTGCTTGGATATCTTGGGAAGAACCTTATTATCAACGGAGTGTTCGGCAGGATTGAAGCAGACGTTATGTATAACTGCAATGTGTATCTGCTGATCGTATTTGCGTCTGTGCCCATGATTGCCCTGTACAATGCAGGTGCGTCTATTTTCCGTGCCATGGGAAATTCAACCATTGCAATGAAGACGTCCCTGCTTATGAACGCCATCAATCTGGGCGGAAATGCGCTGCTCATCTACGGATTCCACAGAGGTGTGGAGGGTGTGGCAATTCCCACACTTGTATCAAGAGGGGTTGCCTGTGTGGTAATGCTCTGTCTTTTAAATAATCAGAGCAGGATTCTGCATATCCACCATCCGTTTTCATTCAAAACAGACTGGATGCTTCTGAAGAAAATATTATACATTGGTATACCAAACGGTCTGGAAAACAGTATGTTCCAGCTTGGAAAAATTTTGGTGCTCAGTATTGTTACGGGATTCGGAACCGCGTCCATTGCGGCAAATGCTGTGTCCAACAATGTGGCCACATTTGCAGTCCTGCCGGGAATGTCCATAGGATTTGCGCTGCTCACAGTGGGAGCACAGTGTGTGGGAGCCAATGATTTTGAGCAGGTACATTATTATACGAAGAAATTGATGAAGGTCGCCTATATTTCCCTGATTGGAATCAATATACTGCTCATGCTTGTAATGCCCTTTATCATCAGGGCTTACGGACTGTCAGCGGAGGCCAGCGGCTACGCTTATAAAATACTGATATATCATTCCATATGCGTAGTGACCATATGGCCGTTGTCTTTTTCGCTGCCAAACACTCTGCGTGCAGCGGCAGATGTGCGTTTTACCATGCTTTTGGCCATTGTTTCCATGTGGATTTTTCGTATCGGATTCTCAGTTCTGCTGGGTGTAAAGCTTCACTGGGGCGTATTTGGCGTGTGGGTGGCTATGACGATTGACTGGCTGTTCCGCGCTGTCTGCTTTACCATTCGATATATCAGAGGAAAATGGCAGCATCAGTCACTTGTCTGAGGATATACATCTGTTTCGGATGCATTCATCCGCGGCAGTGTAATATATGAAAATACAAAAGGAGAAAATATCGATGAAACAGGATATGATTGTCATTCTTGACCTGGGAAGCACAGAGAACACCGTACTGGCGAGAGAAATCCGTGCTATGGGTGTTTACAGTGAGATTTATCCCCATGATATTACAAAAGAAGAGCTGGAAAAGCTCCCGAATGTGAAAGGTATTATCATTAACGGCGGGCCAAACCATATAGTTGACGGTGTTCGCATTGATGTAAGACAGGAGATTTATGAAGCTGGCAGTCCGGTAATGGCAATTGACCATGAACCGGCGGCCTGCAGTGAGAAATATCAGGACCTGAGCGAGGAACAGAGGGCTGAGATCCTGAAAAAGTTTGTTTTTGATACCTGTAAAGCGGAAGCAAACTGGAATATGAAAAATTTCGTCGCTGACCAGATCGAGATCGTCAGAGAACAGGTTGGTGATAAAAAAGTTCTTCTGGCATTATCCGGCGGTGTGGACAGTTCTGTAGTTGCAGCACTTCTGATCAAGGCTATTGGCAAACAGCTTACATGTGTCCATGTAAACCACGGCCTTATGCGCAAAGGAGAATCTGAGAGCGTCGTGGAAGTATTCAAAGACCAGATGGATGCGAATCTGGTTTATGTGGATGCCTCTGAGCGTTTCCTGACAAAGCTTGAAAATGTAGATGATCCGGAGCAGAAGCGTAAGATTATTGGTGCTGAATTTATCCGTGTCTTTGAGGAAGAGGCGAGAAAGCTGGAAGGCATTGAGTTCCTGGGACAGGGAACCATCTATCCTGATATTGTTGAGAGCGGAACCAAAACGGCTAAAATGGTGAAATCCCATCACAATGTAGGCGGTCTGCCGGAAGATTTACAGTTTAAGCTGGTAGAGCCTTTGAAACAGTTATTCAAAGATGAAGTGCGCGCATGCGGCATTGAGCTGGGACTTCCGGAAGAGATGGTGTACAGACAGCCGTTCCCGGGTCCGGGACTGGGCGTGAGATGTCTGGGCGCGATTACCAGGGAACGTCTGGAAGCAGTACGTGAATCCGATGCGATCCTTCGTGAAGAATTCAAAAATGCAGGACTGGATAAAAAAGTCTGGCAGTATTTTACAGTGGTTCCTGATTTCAAATCCGTCGGTGTGCGTGACAATGCCAGATGTTTTGAATATCCGGTAATCATCCGTGCAGTCAACACTGTGGATGCCATGACTGCTACCATTGAGGAAGTTGACTGGAAGGTACTTCTGAAGATCACAGACCGTATCATGAAGGAAGTTAAAAACGTAAACCGTGTCTGCTATGATATGAGTCCAAAGCCGAACGCTACGATTGAATGGGAATGATCCAAAACGCTGAGGTCAAATGTGGAGATATTTGTGGTTAAACTTACAAATTAAAACGAAAGAGAAATGTGGGTAAAATATGAACAGTAAAATGTTTCAAGAACCAAAGGCTCCTGTAAAACTGCCGGTCATGGAAGACGTGTCTTCTGTACTGGAAGCTGCGAAGGTTTCTGAGGAAGAAATTACAGGCTGCTGTTTTAAAGGAGTGTTTATCACTAAGTTTGATGGGAAACTGCTTCGTTTCAAAAGGGTAGCTTTTGAAAACTGTAAGTTTATCGGCTGTTTTTTCGATGAGGCCAGTTTCACTGATGTACGTTTTAAAAACTGCGATTTTTCCAACACCAGCCTCACGGATGTCTATTTTAAGAGATGTTCCTTTCAGTCCTGCAAGGCAGTTGGAGCTGATTTTTACGGCAGCCTTATGCGGCATGTGTCATTTCTGGAATGTAATCTTTCAGATATGAATCTGGACGCATCCAGAATGAGCTATGTTAAAATAAAGGACACGAATATGGAAGAGTCAAGCCTGAGCAAATGTGGGCTGGATAACATGGACTTACATCAGGTAAAGTTTGCCGGCACCAGCTTTTTCAAGACTGCGCTCAAGGGCGTGGATATGTCTGACTGTGATATGGACAAAATCATCATATCCGACGGCAAGGAGGAACTGAGAGGTGCTGTGCTCAATATGTCGCAGGCCATAGTCTGCGCAAAGCGGATGGGAATTGTGATCAAAGAATTCGAGACAGAAAACTAAATAAAAAATTAGCATTGACTAATGGGCCTGCTCTGGCATAAAATAACATAAACTTCTTTGCACTGCATTTATACTACAGTACAAACTGAGCAGGCACGGATGCTGGGCATCCGTATAGCCGGGTCACTTTTAGTGACAGCAGATGAGCATAGGGCATCTGTGGGACAGTAGATTACTTTATTGTTCCGCAGGTGCTTTTTAAATGGTTGGAAACAGCCCGGGTATTAAGAAGCAGCAGAGAAAGTTATGCAGTATCAAAGAAACAATACCGGGGAGGATTTAAAATGGAACAGGTAAGGAAAGAATTCGTTACGGATGAAAAGGCAAAGAAAATTGCACTTCATGTATCCGGAGTCAGTGTGGCAGGTAATGTGCTGCTCTCTCTCTTTAAACTGCTTGCAGGTATTATCGGTCATTCCGGTGCTATGATCTCTGATGCGGTACATTCTGCTTCCGATGTATTTGGAACGATCATAGCAGTTCTTGGGATCAGCATTTCCAAAAGAAAATCAGATGCCAACCATCAGTACGGACACGACAGACTGGAGTGTGTGGCTGCCATTGTGCTGGCTGTGATCCTGCTGGCCACGGGGCTTGGAATCGGGATCAGCGGTGTGGAAAAAATCATAAAGGGAAACAGTAAAGGGGCAGCGATACCGGGCGTTATCGCACTTGTGGCAGCTGTCGTTTCCATTGTGTTCAAGGAGTGGATGTATTGGTATACCAGAGCAGCAGCCAAGAAGATCAATTCCGGCGCTTTGATGGCAGAAGCCTGGCATCACCGTTCCGACGCGCTTTCTTCTGTCGGAGCATTTGCCGGTATTTTGGGCGCAAGATTGGGTTATCCTATTTTAGATCCCATTGCCAGTGTGATCATATGTTTATTTATAGGAAAAGCGGCTTATGATATATTTAAGGATGCCATAGATAAGATGGTGGATAAATCCTGTGATGATGAGACTCTGGAACAGATGCGCGGCATTATTTCAAAACAGGCCGGCGTGCTGCATATTGATATGCTGCATACGAGGCTTTTCGGAGCAAAAATGTATGTGGATATTGAAATTTCCGCGGATGGCACGCTTTCCCTTGAGGAAGGACATGAGATAGCCCAGAAGGTACATGATGCCGTCGAAAAGGAGTTTCCGCTGGTAAAACACTGTATGGTTCACGTAAATCCCGTATAAAATACAGTTAAGTAAGGTTCACGAAGAATGCGGCTTTGCAGGGGCGATTTTTGTCAGATATTCTGTTTTTAAGATATGGAAGGGAAAATTTCTTGTAAATTGAAGCGGGATATTTTATAATGAAATCTAGTTTTGAGGAATGCAAAAGAACAGGAGGGCACTTTTTTGAAGAGAGAAACCGTAATTGTACTTGATTTTGGCGGCCAGTATAACCAGTTGATAGCAAGACGTGTTCGGGAATGCAATGTATACTGTGAGATCTATTCTTACAAGACAGATATTGAGAAAATAAAAGAAATCCAGCCTAAGGGAATTATTTTTACCGGAGGTCCTAACAGCGTGTATCTGGAGGATTCTCCCACATATACAAAAGAAATCTTTGAGCTGGGAATTCCGGTTCTGGGAATCTGTTATGGTGCGCAGCTTATGATGCATCTGTTAGGCGGTCAGGTAGGCACAGCGCCTGTCAGGGAATATGGAAAGATCGAGGTTACGGTGGAACAGTCTTCCAAGATGTTTGAGAACGTGTCCGAGAAGACAATTTGCTGGATGAGTCACAATGACTATATTGCGAAAGAAGCACCGGGATTTGAGATCATTGCCCATACATCGGACTGTCCGGTTGCAGCAGTGCAGAATCCGGAAAAGAACCTGTACGCGGTTCAGTTCCATCCGGAAGTGCTGCATACACAGGAAGGGAAGAAAATGCTTTCCAATTTTGTTTATAATGTGTGTCAATGCTCCGGTGACTGGAAGATGGACTCCTTTGTGGAGGAGAGCATCAATGCCATCCGTCAGAAGGTTGGAGACGGCAAAGTGCTGTGCGCGCTTTCCGGCGGTGTGGACTCTTCTGTTGCAGCGGTTATGCTGTCAAAGGCAGTTGGAAATCAGCTTACCTGTGTGTTTGTGGACCATGGTCTTTTAAGGAAGAATGAGGGCGATGAGGTTGAGGCAGTATTCGGACCGGAAGGCTCTTATAACCTGAATTTCATCAGAGTAAATGCGCAGGAACGTTTTTATGAGAGATTAAAAGGTGTGGAAGAGCCGGAAGATAAGCGGAAAATTATCGGTGAAGAGTTTATCCGTGTATTTGAGGAAGAGGCGAAGAAGATTGGTGCGGTTGATTTTCTGGTGCAGGGAACGATTTATCCGGATGTTGTGGAGAGCGGAGTGGGCGGAGAGTCCACTGTGATCAAATCTCACCATAATGTGGGCGGCCTGCCGGATTACGTTGATTTTAAGGAGATTATCGAGCCGCTCCGTGACCTGTTTAAAGATGAGGTGCGCAAGGCCGGTCTTGAACTGGGGATTCCGGAGTATCTGGTGTTCCGCCAGCCGTTTCCGGGCCCGGGTCTTGGTATCAGGATCATTGGAGAGGTAACTGCGGAAAAAGTGGAAATGGTGCAGGAGGCTGATGCCATCTGGCGTGAGGAAATCGCCAATGCAGGACTGGATAAGGAGATTGGACAGTATTTCGCAGCATTGACGAATATGAAATCTGTGGGCGTTATGGGGGATGAGAGAACCTATGACTATGCAGTGGCGCTGAGAGCGGTTACTACTACGGACTTCATGACAGCTGAGAGTGCAGAGATTCCCTGGGATGTGATTGGGAAGGCGACAAGCAGGATTGTGAATGAAGTGAAGCATATTAACAGGGTTATGTATGATTGTACGGGGAAACCGCCGGCTACGATTGAATTCGAATAGTAAACAGAAAGCCGTGAGGCCGCATAAACAGCGGGTTTCACGGCTTTAACTATAGGTCGTGGTACTATTTTGGTACTATTATAATAATCAGAATATTTAGTGCTTTATTTTGTGAATAAAGAAATCATTTTTTATTGTATCATTTCTATAAATATTATAGAGATCACTATCAAGAGGCTGGAGCGTTTGTTCTTAAAGGAACAGGCGCTTTTTTAGTAGATATTTAAGGAGAGGTTTGGAATGGAAGGAATAAACAGCAGTTAAATCGAACGATATCAATGCTTTACATGCAAACTATAATACTTTATTATAAGTTGTATGAAAGTAAGGTGATGAAATGACAAAGAAAGAAATGCTGGAACAGCTCTCAAAAGAAAAGAAAGGGATCCTGAGGACAGCAGATGCCCAGGTATTAGGGATCTCCAGGCCCTACTTTTTGGAATTTATCCAAAAGCACGGATATGAAAAGATGGCCCACGGCATCTATCTGTCCCCGGATGCTTGGGAGGATGGGATGTATATCCTGCAGTCTAGATGTCCGCATGTTGTTTTTTCCCACGAGTCTGCTCTATACCTTTTGGGGCTGACAGACCGGGAACCTATGCAGCATACGGTGACTGTAAAAAGCGGCTATAAAACGACAAATCTAAAGGAAGAGGGGGTGATCGTCCACATCGTAAAAAAAGAAAGATATCCGATCGGCATCACAGAGATCGAGACGCCCATGGGCCACATGGTGCGTACTTATAACGCGGAGCGTTCGATCTGTGATATTCTGCGCAGCCGCAGTCAGGTGGAGATCCAGGACAGGCAGACCGCCCTGAAAGAGTATGCCCGCAGCCGGAAGAAGGATATCCCTCTGCTCCTGGAGTACGCAGAGGAGTTCAAAGTCGATAAGATCTTAAAGATATATCTGGAGGTGTTATTATAAGTGATCCACACATCAAGACAATTAAAAGCGCTGGTCCGTAACCGTTCCCATGGGGACAGCACGAAGGCGCAGCTGCTCATACGAAGTTATATCATGGAACGTTTTCTGGAAAGGATCTCCCTGTCGCCGTACAGGGAGAAATTTATTTTAAAAGGCGGAATGCTCATATCCTCCATGGTAGGGGTAGATTACCGTTCCACCATGGATATGGACACTACAGTCCGGAACATGCCCCTGTCTGCAGACCATATGGAAAAGATCATAAAGGATATCATCCGGATTCCCATCGAGGACGGCGTCACGTTTGGGATCAAAAAGATAACAGAGATCATGGAAGAAGAGGAATACGGGGGCATCCGCCTGCATCTGGAAGCTGTCCTGGATACCATGAAGATCCCCTTAAAACTGGATGTTTCCACTGGTGATATCATTACGCCGAAGGAGATCACGTATCAATACTGGCTGATGTTTGAGGAACGGACCATCCCGGTCCTGGCCTATAACCTGGAGACGGTATTAGCTGAAAAGCTCGAGACCGTGCTGAGAAGGGGGACGGCCAACACCAGGCTCAGGGATTTTTATGACCTGTTCCTTTTGCAGAAAGAGTACAGTAGCAGCCTCATCCTCCCGGATCTGAAACAGGCTTTTACAGAGACCTGCCGGCAGAGGGAGACAGGAGCAGAAAAAGGGATGGATGTCCTGAACAGGATCCGGGCAGACCCGGGCATGGAGCGGCTGTGGGAAAACTACAGGCGGAAGTTTGAGTATGCAGAAGGCATATCCTGGGATGAGGTCATGGGAACCGTAGAAATGCTGTATCAGATGACAGCAGAAAAAAAGGAGGAAAAGAGCTTTGAAAAGAAAGAAAGCCCATATAGGGCGAAAGACAGGGATCTATAAGAGAAGGAACTATAGTATGGGAGATACCATATAGAAGCTGGCCGCACATAAAAAATGCAGTCAGCTTTTTTTATGCCCGGGATCCGATATCACGGAAAGGAGTTGGTCCCCATGGAGAGGGAAGAAGCATGTTCTGCATCCCATGCCGCACACAGCAGCATTTTGGCCATTGCCGGGGCATATACCGGTCCGCTGCTGGAACACCTGTATGGGAAGGGACAGAAGACATGTGACATGGAAGATATATATGAAGCTTTGAACGCACTGTATGAGACCAACCGGGTGGAGGAGGCTATGGGCCTTATCCGCGGACTGTTTGCCATAGGGGAGATGGACTATCCCTATCCTCTGGAGGCCTTAGAAAGGTTCAGATCCGCGCGTGAGGCTTTTGTTTCCGAGTTTTTGGCCGGCTTCCAACGGAAGATCACAGAGAGAAGGAAAAGAGAGAAGTGTACAGGAAAGGAAGGAGGCAGATATGCCGCAGAGTAAAGTGATCGCGGTCATCAACCAGAAGGGCGGCGTGGGGAAGACCACGACTACCCTAAACTTGGGGGCCGGGCTTGTACGGGAGGGAAAGCGGGTGCTCTTGGTGGATGCGGACCCTCAGGGGGATCTGACCACATCCCTTGGCTGGCAGGACGGGGACCGCCTGGAGGCGACCCTTGGGACCCGGATGGGAAAGGCCATCGAGGATGTGCCGGTACCGCCGGAGGAGGGCATCCTCCATCATGAAGAGGGGATGGATCTGCTTCCGGCTAACCTGGAGCTGTCGGGAATGGAGCTGACACTGGTATCGGTCATGAGCCGTGAACGTGTCATGCGCAGCTGCCTGGAGCCATTAAGGGACAGGTATGACTACATCCTGATCGACGGGATGCCGAGCCTTGGGATGCTGACCATCAATGCACTGGCGGCAGCGGACAGTGTCATCATCCCGGTACAGTCCCAGTACCTTCCGGCGAAGGCCATGACTCAGCTGATCAAGACCGTGAACCGGGTAAAAAGAGGGATCAATCCGGGCCTGCGGATAGAAGGCGTGCTCCTCACACTGGTGGATCACAGGACAAACCTGGCGAAGACAACAGCAGAAGCACTCCGGAATGGATATGGGGATAAGCTGAAGATATATAGGACCGAGATACCGATCGCGGTGTCCGCAGCGGAAGCCACGACCGTGGGGCAGAGCATTTTTTCCTATGATGGGAAAAGCACGGTTGCCGCGGCATATGAGGCTTTGACAAAGGAGGTGCTTAAGGATGGCGAAAGGCAGCGGCATCCGGTTCACCCTGCCATCGAGCGATGAGCTCTTTAAGACAGAGGAGGCCCGGGAGGAGGAGAAGCTTGAGAAGGTCGTGAACCTTCCCCTCCAAGCGATCTCCGATTTCCCCGGCCATCCTTTTAAGGTGCGGGACGATAAGGAAATGCAGGACCTGGCAGACAGTGTCAGGGACTTTGGCGTCCTCGTCCCTGCCCTGGTACGGCCGAAGGGGGACGGCTATGAGATGATCGCAGGGCACCGCCGCAAGCGAGCAGTGGAGCTTTCCGGCCGTTCAGAGATCCCCTGCATCATCCGGGATTTTACAGAGGAAGAAGCCACGATCATCATGGTGGATTCCAACCTGCAGAGGGAGCATATCCTGCCGTCTGAGAAAGCGCTTGCTTATAAGATGAAATTGGAGGCTATGAAAAGACAAGGTCAGCGAAATGATTTAACTTCGGACCCAGTGGGACCGAAGTTTCGTTCTAATGAGGAATTAGCTAAAAAATCGGAAGAGAGTGTGACTCAGATTAAACGCTATATCCGCCTTACAGAACTGATCCAGCCCATCATGGATATGGTGGACGATGGAAAGATCGCTTTTCGGCCGGCGGTAGAGCTTTCCTATATCCCAAAGGATCTGCAGGAGACACTTTTGGATGCGATGGAATGTGAGGACTGCACCCCGTCCCTTGCCCAGGCGCTCAAGATGAAGAGCTTTGCAAAAGAAGGGCGCCTGAGTGAGGATGTCATCTTTTCCATCCTGCAGGAAGAGAAACCAAACCAGATAGAACAGTTCAAGATACCGAAAAAGCGCCTGAGCAAATATTTTCCTGAAGGGACGTCCGCAAAAAAGATGGAAGATACGATCTTAAAAGCGCTGGAGCAGTATCTGAAACGGCAGAGGAGCATGGAGCGGTGAAGGTACGCCAAGGGGGGAGTCTATCCCGTCTCCCTATGGCAGGCCGCGTCCGGTTTTCCCCTCTCCACACCTCACCCCTTTCGTTACCAGCTATACCAGCTCAAAGAAAAAAATATGGCTTCCGGAACGTAGTGGTAAGGGATAGGGCTGGATGGAAGCGGGGATATGGAAAGAGACCTTGACAGTTTGTATGTTTTTTATGTTTGAATGGCGTGGTCACAAAGAAAGGAGGGCTGTATATGACACTGAAACTGGGGATCACAGTGCTGTTAGTGGTATTTATCGCAGGGGCTGTCATCTGGCTGAACCTGCGGCACAGAAAGAAATGAAGGCCGGCAGGATCATGACCGGCAAAAAGGAGGGATGCGCCGTGAAGGAGCAGGAAGAAAGGAAGGAGACAGATCTGCAGGGGCTGCGGGAACTGGTCCGCCAGCTTGAGGACGGGCAGATGCTCACCGTGAGCCTGGGAGAGGAGGAGGACGATGCATGAGCTGGAAGTGGTGAAGATCCGTCTGGTAAAGGGTACCTCCCTGTATAGTGACAAAGAGCTGAACTCCCCTGAGGCTGTCATGGAGCTGATCGCCGGGGAGATGGCCTTATATGACCGGGAAGTCCTGTGCATCCTGAACCTGAAAACAGATGGGACACCCATCAATCTGAACATCGTGAGCGTAGGCACCGTCAATCAGGCCATGGTCATCCCGGGGGATGTGTTCAAGAGCAGCATCCTGTCAAACGCGGACCACATCATCGCGGTGCATAACCATCCGAGCGGGAAGATCCTCCCGTCTAGATCGGATCTTTATATCACCCAGAGGCTGCGGCTTGGCGGGGAGCTCATGGGCATCCCGTTATCTGATCATATCATCATCGGGGGAGGCAGCGGGCAGATGTTCAGTTTCCGGGAGCATGGCCTCCTGCAGGCGGATCCAAAAGAGATGGAACAGTTCTTCCGGTCAATGAAAAAAGAGGCATGCCGGGAGCGGTGAACAGGAGGTGAGAGAAATGGGGTATATCCCGCCCGAAATGGTTGAAAAGGCAAGACGGATGGACCTTCTGACGTATCTGCAGACCTTCGAGCCCGGAGAGCTGGTCCATGTCTCCGGAAACACGTATGCGACGGCCACCCACGACAGCCTTAGGATCAGCAACGGCAAATGGTGCTGGTTCAGCCGCGGCATCGGCGGACGTTCCGCTTTAGATTACCTTGTAAAGGTGAAGGGGTGTTCCTTTCTGGAAGCTGTAGAGACACTGAGCGGCATCCCATGTCCGGAGACACGGCCGGTCCATAAAAAAGAACCTGCCCCCAAAAGGCTTCTGCTGCCCGAAAGAGCGGAGCACGCAGACCGGGTCATCGAATACCTTAAGAGGCGCGGGATCTGCCGGGAGGTACTGGAGTTCTGCCTGGAAACGGGCAGGCTTTATGAGAACAGGAACGGCCACAGCGCGGTCTTTGTGGGAATGGATAAGGAGGGGAGGCCGAGATATGCCGCCATCCGGGGCATGGGCGAAACTGGATACAAAGGGGATGCCTCCGGCAGCGATAAGCACTTTTCCTTCAGCATCCCGGGAAAATGCGGGACGCTCCAGGTCTTTGAGGGGGCGGTGGATGTGCTGTCCTATGCCACCCTGCGGATCCTGGATGAGAAGGACTGGAGGCAGGAGCACCTGCTTTCCCTTGGGGGCGTGTATGTCTCCAAAAGACCTATGGAACAAAGAAAACTCCCTGCGGCGCTGAAACAGTACCTGCAGGACCATCCGGAGATCCGGACCGTGATCACGAACCTGGATGATGACAGGGCGGGGCGGGAGGCAGCTCTGGCCATCGAAAGGCTCCTGCCGGAGAAGTACCGGGTGTCCCTGCGCCTCCCGTTGTATGGGAAGGATGTCAATGACACCTTATGCCACAGGCTGGGGCTTCCGATCGTCCGGACGGTGCAGAAGGGAAAGAAAAGAGAAGAAGAAAGATGACAGAAGGAAGGGAGGGGGAATGTATGGAGAAATGGGGGTACAGGGAATACAGGCAATGGATCCTGTCCGAGATGCGGATGTATTATCCACCCAATGAAGGCTTTGCCGTTTATACCCAGTGGATAGAAAAGAACAACATATCCCTGGAGGCGCTCATCATCCGGCATGTGACGGAACAGGAGGTGCCAGTCTTTTATCTGAAAGACTTTTATGGAGCGTACCGGGGCGGAGTGCCGCTGCAGGGGACTGCCATGCATATCTGCCGTCTGTATGAATGCCGCAGGCAGCTGCGGGCACCCTTTGGAGAGCTCAGTGACTTTGGGGCGGTGAAGGACAAGCTGCGCATACACCTGGTGGAAAAGGAGGGGAACCAGAGATATCTGGAGGAGGGTCCGTACCGGATCCTCACTTTAGGAGCCGCCATTGTGACAGCAGAGGTGCTGGACACACCAGATGGGAAGTTCTGCGCCCGGGTGACGGAGGAGCTGTTAAGAGGATACGGCATCTCTGATGACCGGTTGTTTGAGACCGCCATGGAAGAGACATGCAGGCAGGAACCGGCCTGTTTTTTTCCTTATGAAAGGGCAGGGAACGCCCTGGGGGAAGCACTCAAAGAGGATCTGGGAGCCGAGCCGTATCTGTACGTCCTGACGAACCGGTCGGGACAGTTCGGGGCTGCGGCTGCTTTATATCCGGGAGTCCTTTCGGAGGCCGGAGAGGTCCTGGGGGAGGATTTTTATCTCCTCCCGTCCAGTGTCCATGAGCTGCTGGCCATACCGAAATCTGAGGGGCTGAAACCGACATATCTGCGGAAGATCCTGCAGGAGGTGAACGCGGAAAGGACAGCGCCGGAGGAACAGCTCGGGAGCGAGGTCTTTGTCTATCAGAGAAGAGAGGAGCGGATCGCACCGTGCATAGGAAAGATGAGAGAACGGGAGGAGAACAGATGAAGGAAAACGACAGAAAAGGAGCAGAAGAAAGGGTACATGGAAAGCCATATACAGAGTGGGAGCCGAAAACGGACGCATACAAGAGGCTGAAGGCCTATTGGGAGAAGGCTGCCGGACTGGCGGAAAAAAAGACAGGACAGGGTGCCGGAGAGCTCAGGGAAAAGGAGGCGGGGCATGATGGAACATGATATCTTTTATTTTCAGGAACAGCTTTTAGCCGGGTTAAGGGAATACCTTCCCGCGGATGCCGGATATGTATACCGGATGGAGACAGTGGAAAAGAACAGGGAGACAAGGCATGCCCTGGTCATCGGGAAAAAGACAGACAGCATCATCCCGACCATATATATGGAAGGGTATTTTCAGGCGTATGAGAACGGGTATCCCTTATCCAGCATCTGCAGGGATATCTGCCAGGACATCCTCACAAGGGAGCCGCCCCGGCTGGATATGGGGAAGGTGCAGGACTATGAGCAGATAAAGGAGAACCTGCGCCTGCGCCTGGTGAGCCGGGAGGATAACCGAAAGTACCTGGAACAGGGGCCGTACCGGATGGATACCATAGGGGCCATGGTGGTGTACGCAGACCTGGATGAGAGCCTGATGGGCCAGGAGATGGGCATGCGGATCACACATAGGCTGCTGCAGGGGTACGGGGTCACAGAAGGCCAGCTCTTTGACGAGGCCATGACCCAGACACGGATGCACTGCCCGTTCACCCTGCAGTCCATGGACAGCCTGATCGAGGAGATGACGGGGATGCGGGGGCCCGGCGGCTGTGACATGCACATCCTGACAAACCGGGATAAGTTCTATGGCGCGTCCGTATCCCTGTATCCGGATACGCTCCCGAAGGTGCGGGAGATGCTGGGGGAGGATTTCTATGTCCTGCCTTCCAGCGTCCACGAACTGATCCTCTTACGTAAGTCCGGGCAGCATACTCCTTATGACCTGCGCGCCATGGTACGCCAAGTGAACCGGGAGCAGGTGGCGCCGGAGGAACAGCTGTCCAATGAGGTGTTTGAATACCGGGGAAAGGAAAGGCAGCTCCTGCCGTGCAGGATAAAAGAAAGGGAGAGGGAGCGTTGAGTGACAAAGGAGATACGATCCGCGTCCTGCTCGTGAGGCCAGGGAAAGCGCCGGAGGTCATGGAGATGGAGAACAGCCTGTCCGGGATGCAACGCGCGGTGGAAGGAAATATCGAGATGCTCCTGCCTTTTGAGGAGGAAGTGGCCCTTGTCTGTAATGAGGAGGGAAAACTGGACGGGCTGCCCTTGAACCGGGGCATCCGGGACCGGGAAGGGTGTCTGCTGGATATCGTGGCCGGGAACTTCTTTTTGTGCCGGGCCCCGAGGGACAGCAGTGCGTTTGAGAGCCTGACAGAAGGGCAGATAAAAAGATACAGGGAGATGTTCCGGTATCCGGAGATGTTCTTACAGATGGGACGGGAGATCTTCCCGATAAAGATAAAAGAACAGGAGACCGGCAGGGACAGCAGGTAAAAGAGCCGCAGAGGGACGGGGGCGTACATCATACCAGCAAGCATCGTGTTTGTGATACCACAAACACCGTTTACCAGGGGAGCGCCCCTGGGACCCTCTGCTATCAGGAAAGGAGGCAGCCGTATGGCAGGTTTTATGGTGGGGTTTCTCATCGGCACCCTGTTCGGGGTGTCCATCATGTGTCTGGTACAGATCAACCGGTATCATGGAAAGGACGGGGAAGGGACATGAGAAAACGGAACGTCCACATCCAGTTCTGGCTGGACCGGAAAGAAGCAGAACATCTGCAGAAGCTCGTAAAGAGGAGCGGCCTTGGCAGGGAGACGTATCTCCGGCAGCTGATAAGAGGCGTGGTCCCCAGGGACGCACCGCCGCCAGACTATCATGCCATGATGCGGGAGCTGTACCGGATCGGGAACAACCTGGACCAGATCGCGGCGAAGGCCCACACCCTGCAGGTGATGGATGTGCAGCGCTATGACGAGGCAGTGAAGGAGTTCCGTGACGCTGTCCGCACCATCACAGAAGCCGTGGTCCTGCCGGAAAAGAGGAAGTGATGGCAACTACATCTTTATGGAGCGTAAAAGGGTGGCTGGGGAAGGTGGTCATCTATGTGGAGGATCCAAAGAAGACAGAAAACCCTGCCTTTTACGGGGATGACAGGCTTACCGGACAGCAGGAGCAGAGCCTTGAGGATGTCATCTCCTACGCGGTCAATGAAAGAAAGACAACCGATACCGGGGAGACGGCATGCAGGGCCAGGGAGGGAGGAGCCGTAAAACAACGCTTTGTATCCGGCATCAACTGCTCGCCGCTGACCGCAAGGGAGGAGATGATGGCGGTGAAGAAACGGTTCGGGAAGGATAACGGGGTCATGGCCTACCATGGGTACCAGTCCTTTGCCCCGGGAGAAGCAACGCCGGAGGCCGCCCATGAGATCGGCGTCCGCCTGGCAGAGCGGCTGTGGGGAGACCGGTATCAGGTGCTGGTCGCCACCCATCTGGATAAGGAGAGCCACCTGCACAACCATTTCGTGGTGAACAGCGTATCCTTCCTGGACGGCCTGCGGTATTACCGCAGTGAAAAAGATTACTATGCCATGCGCAGGGAGTCGGACCGGTTATGCCTTGAATACGGCTTGTCCGTCCTGCTCCCGGATGCAGCGCGGGGACGTCCCAGACAGTATGGGGAATGGAGGGCTGAAAAAGAGGAGAGGCCGACCTTTAGAGGGCTCATACGGTCGGATGTGGATGAGGCCGTCCATATGTCCAGGACAGAGCAGCAGTTCTTTCAGTATCTGCGGCAGAAAGGATACGACATCAAGTTTGGCAGTGACATCACGGTACGCCCGCCGGGAAAGGAGCGGGGGATGAAGCTGGCCCGGAACTTTGGCCCGGAGTACACCCGGGAGGCCATCTGCCGGCGTATCCTGGAGCATCCGGTAAGAAAACAGAGAGGGCCGGTACTAAGCAGCAGACAGGGAGCACGGCATGCCCGGCTTTTGGGAGACCGGAAGAAGGCGAAACACACCGGCGGCCTTCGCGGGCTGTACCTGTATTACTGTTACTGCTTAGGCACCCTGAACACCCGGGAGCGGCCGGGCATGTCTGAAAGGGCGCGTTTCCTTCTGCGAGAGGATCTCATGAAGATGGAGCAGATCTCCAGGGAGACCCGGTTTTTGTGCACCAGCCGTATCGACACGGCGGAAGCGCTGGCGGCCTGCAGAAAAGACCTGGAGATCCAGATGGGGGAGCTTAGTAAGGCGCGTAGGCATCTGCGGAGCAGGAACCGGAGGGAGTCGGATGACGGGAAGAGAGAGGAGCGTAAAGAAGAGATCCGGGAGATGACCAGAAGGATCCGGAAACTCAGGGGAGAGCTGACGCTTTGTGACGGGATCGCCAGGCGCTCCGGCATCCTGAAAGAGACACTGGGGATCCTGCATGAGGAAGAACAAAAGGAGGGAAAGGAACATGAACACAGGGGGAGAGGCGGCCGAGCAGGTCGTTAGGATGTCCCTGGAGACAGGGGAGGTGGCACTGAAGATCACCGGGCAGGCGGCAAAGCATCTGGCGGTCATGCTGTATGCGGTCCTAAAGGACCAGAAAAGGACAAAAGGCCGGGTACGCTTGGAATCCCTGTGCCGGAACAGCCGTGAAGTGAAGGTCTTCACTGTCAGAAAGGAGGACGTGGGGACCTTTGTGCGGAGGGCAAGGGACTACGGGCTTCTTTACTGCGCAGTCCGGGGACAGAAGGACGGGATGGTGGACTTCATGGTGCGCCTGGAGGACGCCTCCAAGGCGGACCGCATCGTGGAGCGGTTCCGGCTGGCGTCTGTGGAAGAGAAGGATGTGAAGCTGGAAGTGGAGCATCCAAAGAGGAAACGGGGCAGGGAAAGCCGGGAGCAGAGAGGGGCAGCCCGCAAAGATAAGATCTCAAAAGCAGAGACGGAGCCAGAGACCGGGGAGGACGCTCTGCTGGAGGAGCTGCTTGGAGGACAGGAGGAGAGAAAAAAGGACCCTTTGAGAGCGGGGGCGGAAAAGCCCCGTCCGTCCGCGCCTATCTCAGGGACGCCAAAAAAAGAAGGGGATATCTCTAAAGAGCAGGAACAAAAGCGCCCCTCTGTAAAGAGACAGCTGCAGGAGATACAAAAGGAAAGGCAGGCATCAAAAGAGGGCAGCCGGATGAGACAGGCAGAGAGGAACAGCGCCGCCCACAACCAGCCGGGGAGACGAAAAAAGGACAGGGGCCAGAGAGTGAGGTAAGGGAAATGGAAGATCTTGACGCATTATTGAACACCGGTGCAGTGCCGCAGGATGAACGGACAGCCGACTTCATCGCGGAGAGCCGGGCAAACCGGAGCTTCTGCTATGAAACGGCAGAACGCGGAGCCCTGCGGGTGGCAGAAGACCCGGAGGCATTTAAGGCTTATCTGGATGTACAGAGCCGTTTCCTGCGGTATACGCCCAATAACGTGCTCCTGATACTGGAGCAGAAGCCGGAGGCAAGGAAACTGGGGAACATGGCCTACTGGAGGGATAAGAACACTTTTGTGAAACGGGCAGAGAGGAGCCGGCCCGTCTTCCTCCTGGAACCGGGGAAGGAATACCGGAGGGAGGACAACACCATCGGTCAGTATTACAATGCCAGGAAGCTGTATGACATCTCCCAGACCACGCTTGCGCCGTCAGAATGGGGACTGGGGAAAACGTATGGGGACAGGCAGCGGATACAGGCGCTCATCAGCCGGACCCCGGCAGCCATCCATACCGTGGAAAAGGAGCCTGAAGGTGCGGTGTTCGTGCCAAAAGAGCATAGTATCCTTGTACAGAAGGGCATGGGGGCAGAAGCCGTATTCCGGTGCCTTTCCAGGGAGCTGGCCCATGCAGAATTTGCAAACGGAGAGGAGGGATACGACCGGGAGTGCTGCGGGTTTCAGGCGGAATGTGTCTCTTATATCCTATGTAAGAGATACGGCGTGGAACCGGAAGGACCAAAAGACTTTGGTAAGGCACAAGCTCTTCTCGCGGGTCTTAGCCCTCAAAAGATCAAACAGGAGCTGGCCGTGATCCGGGATGCGGCGGGGAAGATAGCGGAACGCATGGAAAAAAGCCTGTCCGAACAGAAACGGAGACAGAAGGGCCAGACGGACAGACAGCAGGAAGGGCGCTGAGGCAGTGGGACAGAGAAAGGAAGAGCAGATATGAGAAAGGATAAGGGTCAGGGTGTGCTCCTTGCAGCCCTGGGGATACTGCCGGTGCTGTGGTTCTCACTCCTTGCGGCACCTCATCTTAAGGGCGGGCTGTCCGGGATCCTAGCGGGATTGACCACAGCATTAGAGCATCCGGCCCAGATAAGATGGGTGGAACAGAGTCCGAAGACCGCGGTCTGTTTTCTGGGAGCCTATCTCATGGGCATTGGCATCTATCTGAGCACCCGCCGGAACTACCGGAAAGGGGAGGAGCACGGCTCGGCCAGATGGGGGAGCGCCCGGGCCATGGACCGGCGATACGCGGACAGGCAGAAAGAGAAGAACCGCATCATGACCCAGCACGTGTCCATCAGCTACAACAGCTATCGGCATAAACGCAACCTGCTGACCATGGTGGTGGGCGGGAGCGGTTCCGGAAAGACCCGGTATTACTGCCTGCCGAACCTGATGCAGGCCAACACCTCTTTTGTGGTGCTGGACCCCAAAGGGGAGAACACCAGGGCGACCGGGAACCTCATGAAAGCAAAAGGATATGAAATCCGGGTGCTGGACCTCATCAATATGGAGCGGTCACACTGCTATAACCCGTTTTGCTACCTGCGGACAGACCAGGATGTACAGCGGCTGGTCACAAACCTGTTCAAGGCCACCACACCCAAAGGGAGCCAGTCCAATGACCCCTTCTGGGACACTGCGGCCAGCATGCTCTTATCTGCCCTGATCTTTTATCTCTGGTATGAGGCACCGCCCCGGGAGCAGAACTTCCCCATGGTCATGGAGATGCTGCGGGCAGGGGAGGTGCGGGAGGATGATGACAGTTACCAGTCTCCTCTTGATGAGCTCTTTTCCAGGCTGGAGATGAAGGATCCGGAGCACATCGCAGTGAAATACTATAAGGACTACCATTCCGGTTCGGCCAAGACCCTGAAATCCATCCAGATCACCCTGGCGGCCAGGCTGGAGAAGTTCAACATCCCAAGCGTTGCGGGGCTGACCGCCACGGATGAGCTGGACCTGCAGCTCTTAGGGGAGAAGAAGATGGTCTTATATGCCATCATCCCGGACAACGACACCTCCTACAATTTCCTCGTGAGCATCCTGTACACCCAGCTCTTCCAGCAGCTGTTCTACCGGGCGGACTACGTGTACGGGGGAAAGCTGAAGGTGCCGGTCCACTTTTTGATGGATGAGTTCTGCAACGTCTCCCTGCCGGATGACTATACCAAGATACTGAGCGTCATGCGCTCCCGTGATGTGTCCGTCTCCATGCTGATCCAGAACGTGTCCGCTCTAAAGGCACTGTTTGAAAAAGACTGGGAGAGCGTCATCGGCTGCTGTGACGAATTTTTATACCTGGGGAGCAATGAGACGGCGGCCCATAAGCTCATCAGCGAGTCGTTTCTGGGGAAGCAGACCATCGACATGAACACCTATGGGAAGTCCACCGGGCACTCCGGCAGCTACTCGACCAACTATCAGATCACAGGCAGGGAGCTGATGACGCAGGATGAGCTGCGGATGCTGGACAACCGGTATGCCCTTCTCTTTATCCGGGGGGAGCGCCCGGTCATGGACCTGAAATATGACATCCTGAAGCATCCAAACGTGGATCTTACCACAAATGGGAAGGGAAAGCCGTACCGGCACGGGGAAGTGAAGAAAGCTTCGGCCAGCATCACCTTTGACGGCTGGCTCTTAGATACTACGGATCTTGATCTCTATGAGGAGGAGGCAGGGCAGTATGAACTTTTGAGTGAGGAGGAACTGGAACTTTTACTGGAGAAAACAGAGGAGGAGAAAGAACATGGACAAGAAGGATAGGAAAAGGAGGTACCCGGACCTCAGGAGACGATGGGTCATCCTTTTCTTTGCGGCAGTGATGCTGAGCGTCATCCCGGGAGCTGTGCCGGTGCTGGCATCCAATGACCCGTTACAGGTAGTGAACAATTTGAGTGATTTCATCTTCGGACTCATCCGTGCCATCGGGATGATCCTTCTGGGACTCGGTATCATGCAGATCGGGCTGGCCTTAAAGTCCCATGACCCGTCCCAGAGGGCGAACGGGTTCTTAACAATGGCAGGCGGTGTCATCATCACCTTTACCAAAGAGATCCTGGAGCTGATCACCGGGTAAGGGGATGACAAGAAGAGAGGAAAGGAGGCGGAGGGATGGAAACAGACAGCTGGATCGTCCAGAACCTGCAGAACGCCCTGAACACCTGGAACCATAAGCTGGCGGAGATCTGGACCATCATCACCCAGACACCGGAGGAATTCCGGGGCGGGAGGATCTGGACGGTCATACGTGACATACACGGGGCACTGCAGGCCATAGGCTATGCGCTGCTGGTCCTGTTCTTTGTTGTAGGTGTTGTCAAGACCTGCGGGAGCTTTGCGGAGGTCAAGAAACCAGAGCATGCACTGAAGCTCTTCATCCGTTTCGCCCTGGCAAAAGGGGCCGTGACCTACGGCATGGAGCTTATGACGGCCCTGTTCCGGATCACCCAGGGGATCGCAGGCTCCATCATGGCCTCTGCGGGATTTTCAGACCCATCGGAGACACTGCTCCCGGACAGCATCGTGGAGGCGGTGGAGGACTGCGGTTTCTTAGATAAGATCCCTTTGTGGGCGGTGACACTCTTAGGGAGCCTGTTCATCACGGTCTTATCGTTCATCATGATCTTGAGCGTATACGGCAGGTTCTTCCGGCTCTATATGTACACAGCCATCGGGCCGGTCCCTCTTGCCGCCTTTGCCGGGGAGCCGTCCCAGAACGTGGGGAAGAGCTTCTTAAAAGGGTACGCAGCCGTATGTCTGGAAGGGGCAGTCATCGTGCTGGGATGCATCATCTTTTCCATCTTTGTGGAGAGCCCGCCGGTGGTGGACAGTGATGCGGCTGCAGTGACACAGGTGTGGTCGTATGTGGGGGAATTGATCTTTGACATGCTGGTGCTCGTGGGTGCCATCAAGATGTCAGACCGGGTCGTGCGGGAGATGATGGGACTGTAGAGAGATCTGGTTCTGGATATCAGAAGTTACCGGATATCCTGTCAGCGGATAAAAAAGTGGGAATGATGAAAAACGTAATGGATGGATATGGATCGCTGCCAAAAGGTAATGTGCGGAATCCACACGCTGCGATCCGGGTTTTAAACCTATCGAGTTCGATAGGTTAAAAAAAGGCCGGAGATAATGCCTTTACATTGATACTACAGTAATGAAAAGGCAGCGAAGCCAATAGGGAGCATATCAAAATCAGAAACATGTGGAGAACTTATGCTCATTTCAAAGGAGGACGCATGGGAAAACCAAGGGGGCGGTCTGCCGGGAATGCGGAGAGGTATCTATTTATCTTGAAGACCCGGAAAGATTAAAAGGAATTGAGACATAAAAGGTTATATGAGAGAACTATTACAAGAAAAAAATGAAGAGAACACCAGATAACGCCCGGTCATCTGGTGTTTCGCATCTTCACCATATAGGATCAGAACTATGGTTTTGTAAAAGATAGAAGCAGGTCTCCTGCCTTTTTTCTATGTAGAAATTTAAGTTTGCTGTCAGATAACAGGCGTGTCATCATCGCAATAGCGCATATCACCATTGCCGTCAATGTAAACATCCGACATGCTGACACCCATCTGTCTGGCCCTGCCGATCTGCCAGGCGATATCTTCTTCCATGGCCCGGGCGCGCCGTCTGTCCTTTATGGCTTCGGCAAGGGAGGAAAACCAGCTGAGGATGGTGATCAGAACGAGCAGGCCTAAGATCCCCAGTGCCAGCATCTCATGGGCGGAGGCCCAGCGGTTCAGGACCGTAGAGATCGCGAGGAAATAGAGCAGGGGAATGGTCAGGCGCAGTTTTCCGGCGGCTTTAAAAGCAATGGAAAGCAGTAACATCAAACAGGTGATACCAAGAGACACAAGTGCGTACATCATAAGATCCCCTCCAATCAGATGTGTTTTTTCTTTTAGTATAAAGGAAGGCAGAGACCGGCGCAACTGTATCAGGACGGTATTGAAAAAATAGGATAGGAGAAGAACAGTGGAAGTAAAGATCAATAAGGAGATACGGGAATACACAGAGAACATGTTTTTTGGACTGTCCATGCGGCAGTTCTTTTTTTCTGTCCTGGCCTGCGGGGCAGCGATCAGTCTATACTTTTTTGCAAAGCAGTATCTATCAGATGAAGCGGTGAGCTGGATCTGCATCCTGGGGGCTCTGCCCTTTGTGTTCTTAGGGTTCTTCCGATACAACGGGATGACAGCGGAACAGTTCCTCTGGGCCTTTATAAAGTCAGAACTTTTGACCCCCAAGATCCTGGTGTTCCGTTCCGAAAATCTATACTATGAAGCACTGAAGCCCATGCGGAAGGCAAAAGAAAAGGAGGAGAGGAAGAAACATGATCAAGACGCTTAGGCAGGCAGTCCTGCAGGAAAAAGAGCGCTTCCGGATACCCCGGAGTGTCCAGCATCTGATACCCGCAGAACGGATCTGGCCGGATGGGATCTTCCTGTGCGGCAGGAAATACACTATGATGTACCGGTTCACGGATATCAACTATGCGGTGGCAGGAAAAGAGGATAAGAAGTCCATGTTCTTTGCCTGGTCGGATATCTTAAACTCCCTGGACTGCGGCGCCGCGGCGAAGCTCACGGTCTTTAACCGCAGGATAAACCATAAGGAGTTTGCTAAACGCATCCTGCTCCCCATGCGTGGGGACGCGCTGGATGGATACCGGGAGGAGATGAACCAGATCTTATCTGACAAGGTGCGGGGCGCAAATGGAGTCGTACAGGAAAAATATATCACTATCTCTGTCTGCCGGAAGGACATCCAGGAGGCACGGAACTATTTTGCCAGGACGGGCACAGACCTGGCGGGCAGGTTTGCACAGCTGGGATCCCAGTGCCTCCCTCTGGATGCGGCGGAGCGTCTCCGGATCTTGTATGATTTCTACCGGGCCGGGGAGAAGGAGGATTTTTCCTTTGATATGAGGACAGCCATGAAAAGAGGCCAGAGCTTCAAGGACTGCATCTGCCCGGAATCCTTTGAGCATGGGAGCGACTACTTCAAACTGGGCGCACGCTATGGAAGGGTGCTGTTTTTAAGGGACTATGCCAACTATATCAAGGACGAGCTGATGAACAAGCTGTCAGAGGTGAGCAGGAACCTGATGATGAGCATGGACATCATCAGTGTGCCCACGGACGAGGCGGTGAAGGAGGTGGAGAACCGGCTCTTAGGGGTGGAGACCAATATCACCAACTGGCAGCGCAGGCAGAACGCCAGCAATAACTTTTCCGCCATCATCCCCTACGACATGGAGCTGCAGAGGAAGGAATCCAAGGATTTTTTGAACGACCTGACCGTCCGGGATCAGCGGATGTTCTTCGGGGTCCTGACCCTTGTGCTGACCGCCGATACCAGGGAAGAGTTAGAAAGAGACACTGAGTCCATCCTGGCACTGGGCCGGACAAATATGTGCCAGTTCGCGATACTTCGGGAACAGCAGATAGAGGGGCTTAATACAGTGCTCCCTTACGGGATACGGAAGATCCACGCCCTGCGGACCCTGAACACAGAGAGCCTGGCTGTCTTCATGCCGTTCAATACCCAGGAGATCATGCAGGAGCGGGGCCTTTACTGCGGTGTCAACCCCATGTCCCACAACCTGATCCTTTTGGACCGGGGGAAACTGATGAACCCTTCCTGCTTTATCCTGGGCGTACCGGGGAGCGGAAAGTCCTTCCGGGCAAAACTGTTCATCATCCTGGTGGTGCTGGCCACAACAAAAGACCAGATCCTCATCTATGACCCGGAAGGGGAGTATGAGGCCCTGGTAGAAGCACTTGGAGGCGTGAGCCTGCCCATCGCTGCGGGAAGCTCCGTGAATCTGAACGCCATGGACATGGTGGCAGGGTACGGGGAAAAGAACCCGGTCATCGACAAATCCCAGTTCATCCTGTCTCTGTATGAAAGGATCAGCAAAGGTGAGCATGTGGGGCCCAGGGAAAAGAGCATCTTAGATCGCTGTGTGGAACAGGTATATAAGCAGAAGGAAAAATACGGCATCCTTCCGTCTCTGCCAGAGCTGCGCAAGATCCTGCTCCAGCAGCCGGAACAGCAGGCAAGGGACCTTGCCCTGATGCTGGAGCTGTTCACAGAAGGGTCTTTGAACATCTTTTCCCAGCCGACGAACATCAATCTGAAGAACCGCATCATCTCCTTCAATACCAGGGATATGGGGGAAGAATTGAAAGAACTGGGCCAGCTGGTCATCACGGACCATATGATCAACCGGGTGACCGTCAACTGGGAGCAGGGCATCCGGACCCACATCTTCCTGGACGAGTTCCACACCCTCCTGCAGCAGGAGTACAGCGCGAATTTCTTCGACAGTGCTTACAGGCGGTTCCGGAAGCGTGATGCCTGGCTGACCAGTATGACCCAGAACGTGGAATATATCCTGGACTCTGTAAAGACCAGGACCATGCTGTCAAACTCAGAGTTCATCGTCATGTTCAACCAGTCCGAACCGGACAGGAAGGAACTGGCAAAGCTTTTGCATATCTCAGAACAGCAGCTGGCTTTTGTGACGAACGCACAGGCCGGGAACGGCCTTCTGCGGGTAGGGCATTCCCTGATCCCGTTCGTGAGTGACTTCCCAAAGGACAGCAGCCTGTATGGACTGATGAGCACAAGCCCAAGGGAGGACTAAAGGTCAAAAGAAAGAAGATCGACAAATGAAAAAAGACAGGAGAGAGTGAGAGCTGACAGAAAGGGAGGATGAGGAAGATGGACACTATGCTGCAGGTACCGATCGGGGAAAATGGGCATCTGAAGGAATTCTTTGAGATGTGCAGACAGGGAGGTCTGTCAAAAGAAGGGCAGGAGATCGAACAGCTCCTGCTCGTCCTGGAAAACATGGAAAAGCAGTATGAGGCAGTGACAAGGGAGCTGCAGGAGGTAAAGGGAGAACTATCCAAAGTCAAAAACGGAAGTGTGAAAGGAAAGGCCCTGTCACTGATCCGGCAGACAGAGTCCTATGTGGAGGAGGGAAAGGAGCAGGCGGTGGCCATCAAAGGCCGGATATTAGCCAGCATCGAGAGAGCAGTAGAGCACGCAAAAGATACAGGGACTCTCTTGATAGCCCAGGCCATTGACCTGACGCGGATACCCATTGCACTCAAACGTCTGCAGATCCGACTGGAACGGTCAGTGGAAGGGACGAGGCAGGCCGGAGAACGGTTACAGCTCATAAAGAAGGAATTTACCTTTGCCAGGACCCATCTGAAAAATATAGGAAGGGCTGTAAGACATGAGGAGCTCCTGCAGCCTATAACATCGGAAGATAAGGGACGGATGACCGGTGCGGAACGGACGCTGAAGGGGATCGAGGAAAAGTTCTCTGCCATGGAGAAAAAGACAGGGCAGGCACTGGATAAACTCTGCACATTCAAAGAGCATCTGGGGAGACCGGAGGGAGGCAGGGATTCTGTAAAAGGGACCCTCAGAGAGATAAAACGGGAAAAAGAAACCCCGGACAAACGGGAGACTAAGGAAATGACGAGAGAGTAGAGCAGGCTTGAGGGGCCTGTTCTTTTTCGTGAAAGGAGGAACACATGGAAAAGATACGATTTGCAAGCAGGGAGCATGAGGCATTTTATGAGCAGATGCTTAAGAGATGCGGGAACCGGGATTGTTATCATCAGGCATTTTTTTATTGCCTGGGGATCGCAGCAGAGACAAGAGAGAATGTGGAGTCCCTGTTTGATCTTGACGAGGACTGCATCCGGTTTGAAGGCATGGAACAGGGATGGCAGACCAGCGGGAGCCGGCGCCTCTGCCGTCTGGCTTATAATCTCTGGAACGGGTATATAGAGGAAGGAGCGGAGCGTATGTCAACACCTTATGGGCTGTTTGACTGCAGCTATTCTCCTTATTTTATGGAGGCTGTCCGTATCCGGTATCCAGAATATTTCCGGGGAGACAGGACTTTGGCAGAGCTGCGGGAGAAACAGGGACGATAGAGAGAAGGAGAGGAGCATGGCGGATATAAGGACCAGAGAAAAAGTAAAGGATGTCCGGACCATCGACCGCCTGCAGGCAGCCACCCATCATGCAAAAGAGGGGTATGTACGCACAAAAGAACAGATGGCGGAGGAGGTCTCCGGCAGGGAATCCTCCCCTTCGGGATATGCCACGGATCAAATGGAAAGGGAAGTGGAAAGAGGTACGGAAACCGCTGTCCGAGAAGGAGCCAGAAGGGGCATGGCGGCCGTTTCTCTGACCTGGAAAAAAGTCCGGGATATGAAGGAGAGAAGGGAGGAGAAAACGGATACCAGTACGGATGGGACAGATGAAAAAAATAATGAATTTTTACCAAAGGAAACAGGGACAGATGCTTCTTCGGATATACCATTTGAAAGAGAGCAGGCAGGATGGGAGAGGTCGAGCCCAGCTAGGAGTAGCGGACATGACGAACAGGGGTCGGATACAGATCTCAGACAGAGGCAGTCAGCAGGACGTAACAGGATACAGGAAAGGACGGAGTCCGCCCGAAAGATCAGACAGTGGGATGAAGCGGAGGGAACAAAAGGCTGGAACAAAGGAGATGAGACCGGTCTCCTGCTTGATCAGGACGCAGAGACCGGAAAAGAGGGAAGGGAAAAGATCCTTTTTGGAAAAACAGGGGATGGAAAGAATGGATACAGAGACAGCAGGCTGTCAGGTATGAGGGAAGAGTCGTCCCTAAAACGGCAGGATGTCGTTGCCAAAAGGGACAGCTGGGTCCGTACAAAGGAACAGACGGGAAGAGATATCAAGGAACCTGCCCATGCGGCGGGGAACTGGAACCGGCCTTCCTTTAAACATATCTGGGGAGGCGGCAGGACAGTGAAGACGGGCGAGATCAGGGAAGGCATCCAGGCATCAGCCTGGGCGCTGCCGGACCATGCCGCTTTCAGGCAGAAGGCCTGGGCCGTGCAGTCCTATCAGGCTGCCGTCCGGAAGGGGGTACAGACAGCAGGAAAAAATACCCTTACCATCTCAAAGGGCATAGCTGCTGGGCTTCGGAAGACTGCGGCATCAGCCAAGGCGCTGGCAGAAGGAACAAAGGCCCTGGGCGGCCTGCTGTGGCCTGCCTGTAGTACCGCTGTCCTTATCATTCTGTTCATTGCTCTGTTCGGAGGCTTTTTTCTGACATCTGCAGGAAATGACCCGGAGGGGAATGGACAGACCGTAAGTCAGGAGATCATCGCCTACACACCTGTCATCACACAATATGCCCGGCAGTACGGCATCCCCCAGTTCGTCACAGCCATACAGGCCATGATGATGCAGGAGAGCGGCGGACAGGGGACAGACCCCATGCAGAGTTCCGAGTGTCCCTTTAACACACGATTCCCGAATTCCCCGGGAGCCATCACAGAGCCGGAATATTCCATCCAGGTGGGCATCCAGTATTTTGCTTCCTGCCTGCAGGAGGCTGCCTGTGAGAGTCCTATGGACATGGACCGGCTGAGCCTGGCGTGGCAGGGCTATAACTGTGTGAAACGTTCCTAGCTGAAAAGGCTAGGCAGACAGCAAGTGCTGTTTAGAACTATTACTTTGAGAAATCAAATGAGTGGGTAACGCCACAAAGGGTTTCCTCTAATACTCCGACATGCGGGAAAAGTTGATATTAACATGAACCGTATGAAGCTCGGTGAAGTCGGTTGAAAGTGACCGTAAAGCATTATCAAATGCTACGAAATCTGCTCAGAGGTGGGCGGTGTCACCCATAGACCGGGAGTCTATAAAATACTCATGGATAGAATGGGTTCGCAAAACTATTGGCGAGACGAACCTGACGAATCTCCGAATGTACGGGTCTATAACCCTAATGCACAGAAATGTGTATGCCACGTGCGTGGTGTCAGTGCGGACGAGTAAGATTAGTTGTTATGAAAATCCGTTTATTGTTAAAGGCAGTAACAAGCTGACAGGCTCAAAGGAGAATCCTAAAAGTATATGTAAAGATAAAAGTAATGGAACGTTGGAAGCTGCCAACATGGAGAAAATATCTTCTATGAAGTGGTTGAAAGGAAATCTTTTGTGAAAATAGCAGAAGTATAACTTTATTTATGGCAGTGAAAGCGGTGACATGGTACTGATGAAGCGTCTAACAAACGTGGAGGGACGGTCACTAGTCTATGAAAGATGTATCATTCATTCTTCTTAGTAAGTTGTTAGAATAAGGTTCTGGTGAGACTAAAAAGGGCAAACCTCAATTAAGGAGGAGCCAACTTATTAAAAAGACAAACAAACTAAGGTACGCTGAGTATTATGATATGCAGTCTAAATTAGACCAATTATATATGCAAAGCAAGAATGGAAATAACTTTTATAAGCTGACAAAGCTTATGGAAAGTGAAGAAAATATCCGATTAGCCTATCGGAATATAAAGAAGAACATGGGCAGTCATACTGCTGGTGTTGATGGAAAAACAATAGCTGACATCGAAGATTTGACAGTTGAGGAAGTTGTAACAAAAATACGGGAAATGTTCAAATGGTATGAACCTGAAAAAGTCCGAAGAGTGTATATCCCTAAACCTGATGGACGGAAACGACCGTTAGGCATTCCCGCTATATGGGACAGGTTATTCCAACAATGTATTCTTCAGATTTTAGAACCTATATGTGAAGCAAAATTTCATCCACACAGTTACGGATTCCGACCAAACAGAAGTGCTCATCATGCAATAGCAAGAGCAAATCATTTTATGAATAATAAAGGGAACGGATACCATTATTGTGTTGATATGGACATTAAAGGATTTTTTGATAATGTAAATCATGGAAAATTGCTAAAACAAATGTGGACAATGGGAATACGAGAAAAGAAACTGCTTTCCATAATTTCCACTTTATTAAAAGCAGAAATTATCGGAGAGGGTAAGCCGATAAAAGGAACACCGCAAGGCGGTATATTAAGTCCGTTATTGGCAAATATTGTGTTGAATGAACTTGACTGGTGGATTAGCAATCAGTGGGAAACAATCAAAACTATAAGAGAATATACAACACATAAGGGTGCAAGAAGAGCCTTGATGAGACAAAGGAAGAATCTAAAACATTGCTATATGGTTCGTTATGCCGATGATTGTGCGCCACGAAGGCGAGTCCAAGTAGCGTAGCTACTTGAAGACAGCTATGCTGTACAGATGATGGCGGAGGGCCCGCCGGAACCGCTATACAGGTGGAGGTTCCAAACCACCCTAAGGTGCTGTAGTCAAAAGCTATGGTATTGAGCGTTAGGGAAAAGGCAGATATAACTGTCAGGTGGGTGTGAAGGAGATGAATGAACATATAAACCGCTTACGGAAATGTCGAAAGCGTAGAGATTCCATCAAAACCAGGGGGTAGTCGTTAACCTGGGATAAGCCTGGAGGAAACCTGTTTACTGTCCAGGCGGTGGGCGGCATAAAGGCGGCATGAACTTTACACAGGCATCTGTACGGAACGTGGGAACCCACGGGCTGATGTTAAGGGAGTATATCAAGCGGAAGAACCGTAAGATAAGAGTACCGATGCAGTCATGGGGGCAGATTGGGTTATAGTAGCGTGGAAGTTTCTGTAACGGGAATGGAGCAAAGAACCCGAATTATCCGGCTTTAAGGATAAGTCAACTTTAGAAAGAAGGAGGAACTTATGCAAGAAGCAAAGCCATACAGTATTTCAAAGAAAGCAGTGATAGCGGCTTATCAAAGAGTGAAAGCGAACAAGGGAACCTATGGTGTGGACGAACAGTCCATAGAAGATTTTGAGAGGAAACTCAATAACAACCTCTACAAAATATGGAACAGGATGTCATCCGGCACTTATTTTCCCAAACCTGTAAAAGCGGTAGCGATACCAAAGAAGAATGGAGGAACCAGAATTTTGGGGGTTCCGACAGTAGAGGACAGAATTGCCCAGATGGTGGCGAAGCTGTACTTTGAACCATGCGTGGAGCCAATCTTTTATGAAGATTCCTATGGATACCGTCCGAACAAGTCAGCCATACAGGCGCTTGAAGCCACAAGGACAAGATGTTGGAGAAAAGACTGGGTATTGGAGTTTGATATCCGGGGGCTGTTTGATAACATCAGACATGATTATCTCATGGAAATGGTAAAGAAACATACCAAAGAGAAATGGATAATCCTATATATCCAGAGATGGCTGACGGCACCGTTCCAAATGGAAGACGGGACGATTGTGGAAAGGAAATCCGGAACCCCGCAAGGCGGGGTGATAAGCCCAGTATTGGCGAACCTGTTCCTGCACTATGTGTTCGATGATTTCATGGTAAAGGAATTTCCGACGATACCGTGGGCAAGATATGCTGATGATGGGATAGCGCACTGCGTCTCCCAGAAACAGGCGAAATACCTGCGGAGAAGGTTGGAACAGAGGTTCCAGAGTTATGGTTTGGAACTGAACCAGGAGAAGACAAGGATAGTGTACTGCAAAGACGATGACCGGAGAGGGAATCATGAGAATACTTCCTTTGATTTTCTGGGATACACATTCCGTCCAAGAGATGCAAAGAACAGGTACGGGAAGTTCTTTACAAACTTCCTTCCGGCAATCAGTGAGAAAGCAAAGAAAGCCATACGCAAAGAGGTAAGAGGATGGAAACTGCAATTAAAATCGGACAAAGACCTCTACGATATAGCAAACATGTTCAACCGTCAGATACAGGGATGGATTAATTACTACACGCATTTCTATAAATCAGAAATATATGATGTGCTGAGGTACATCAATGGATGTCTGGTGAAATGGGTGCGGAGGAAGTATAAGAAGCGCAAGGCTAGACGAAAGGCGGAACACTGGCTCGGAGAGATAGCAAAGCGTGACAGGAACCTGTTTGCACACTGGAAATTTGGGATACTGCCAGCGGCTGGATGATGGGAGCCGTATGAGCTGAGAGGTTCACGTACGGTTCTGAGAGAGACTTGAGGGGAGGTTCCTCAGGTCTACTTACTTTAAAATCTTCTGTCGAGATTATCCGAGTGCATTGAGATTGTATCATGCTACGCAAGATTTTATTGAAAGAAGATTGAAATTGGAAATCAGTCCCGAAAAATCAAAAATAGTCAATCTTAGAAAACAGCGAAGTGAATTTCTGGGTTTTACTATGTATGTAAGACCAAAAAGAAATGGTTATGTGGCTTATAGTCACATGAGTGACAAGGCAATCAGACATGCACATGATAAACTAAAACAATCTATTAAAAGGATTGCAAAGGAACAATCACGTGACGCAGTGTGGAAATATAATACGGTAGTAATGGGAATCCATAATTACTATGAAGTAGCCACGCACGTAAACAGAGATTTAGCCCATATGAGTCAACACCTTACAAAATCTTTATACAACAGGCTGAGAAGAGATTGGAGACCAGCGAGTAAAGCAGATTTATCCATAACACTTTTAAAACGTTATGGCAGGTATAATCCAAAATGGTATAAAGCTCACGATATGATTATCATTCCTATATACACATGGAAACACAGGTATGCGATACAATTCAATCAAAATATCTGTCCATATACAAAAGAAGGAAGAGCCTTGATACACAATAATCTAAAAGCGGTGAGCAGGGAAGTTCTTATACACATACAGAGATATTATTGTGATTATCGTTCTATTGAATATAACGATAATCGTATCTCAAAATTTATTTCTCAATATGGAAAATGTGCAATCAGTGGCGAAGAATTAACGTTGAGGGATTGGGAGTGTCATCATAAAGTTCCCTTGAAATATGGTGGAACAGACAAATATAACAATCTTATTATTATGATACTACCATTTCATAAAGCAATTCATAAAAGGGATAGAAAAGAACTTGACAATCTAATGGAGAAGTATCAGTTATCAGAACAAAAAAGGAAGTTATGTATAGAATTACATGAACTGGCTAATCAATCAGAAAAATAGATACATTGGAGTAGATGGCACGCCGTATGAGGTGAAAGTCTCATGTACGGTGTAGAGTGGGGGAAAATTCGGAGATAATATCAAAGAATTACCTATCACTATACGGAAATGGGTATATCACCTGGGCTGTCAGTAACTTTGGCGGCTACAGCGAAGCCAATGCCCTGGTGTTTTCCCAGCAACAGGCCGCATCCCACGGCTGGTCCGGATATGGGGACCCGCAGTACGTGCCGCATGTGATGCGCTATTACCAGTACCGTGGAGGCGGCATGGCAGAGGGCGGCCTGCTGGTACAGGTGGCCAAAAGTCAGCTGGGGAACCAGGGCGGGCAGCCTTACTGGAGCTGGTATGGATTTGAGAGCCGCCAGCCATGGTGCGCCTGCTTTGTCAGCTGGTGCGCGGACCAGTGTGGGTATCTGGAGGCAGGGCTTGTCCCTAAGTTCTCTGCCTGCGAGGAAGGGATCCGGTGGTTCACAGAGAGGGGACAGTATCATCCGCGTGACCATGTACCGGAACCCGGGGACCTGGTGTTCTTTGACTGGGGAAGTGATGGCAGCTACGACCATGTGGGGATCGTGGAATATGTGGAGGCGGGGATGGTGCACACCATTGAAGGGAACACAAGCGACAGCTGTGCAGAGCGTTCGTATCCCCTTGGAGACAGCCGTATCTGCGGTTTCGGAAGTGTGGGGCAGCTATAAATGAGATCTGTCTGAAGAAAAAGTCCGGTACGCCGGGCTTTTTTTGTAAAGGAGGGGATGCCATTGCAGCAGGGATACGCCTTAAGAGCGTTTTGATTAAGAAATATCAGGTAGAAAAGGAATTTTAGGTGTAAGAAGAAAAAACAGGAAAGAGAATAAGGAGAACAGGACATGAAGAAAAATATGATCAAAGGCAGCATCGCAGTATTGGGACTTACCGCAGTTTTGACCACAGGAGGACTGATAGCTTACTTTACCGACACAGATGCACAGACCAATACATTTACGGTAGGGAAGATCGAGGTGGATCTGACAGAACCGGAGTGGGACAAGTATCCGGATACCGATAAGGATGGGATCCCAGACCCGGCTGAGGACATGACACCAAATAAAACGATCAAGAAAGACCCTACGATCACCAACACAGGTGTCAATGACCAGTTTGTCTTTGCGACAGTCCAGGTGCCGTGTAAGAACATCATCGCGGTGGACCCGGACGGGACCAGAAAACCGGCGGCACTGACTGATCTGTATTCCTACACCACCAATCCGGGCTGGGTGAAGCTCGGGACTTATGAAGTGAGGGATGGCTCCGGGGTGACAGCCCATAAATACTTATATACCTTTGCGGAGAATAATACGTGCACTGCCCTGGAAGCAGAGAAATCCACAAACCCCATCTTCTCAAAGATCACATCAGTCAATGCGGTAGAGGGACAAGGACTGGAAGAGCAGCAGTTTGAGATGCCCATCGAAGTCTTTGCCATCCAGACCAGTGACCTGAACGGAGGGAAGACCTCACCGGCGGATGTATGGAAGGTCTACAGCAATCAGAACAGCATCACGGAACAGTTCAATTGAGTACCTATGAAAGCGCACAGGCCCCTGCACGGGGCCTGTCCTATAGAAAGGGGGATGCAGGATGGAAAAGAAAAAGCTCGCAGTCCTTTTGGCAGTCCTTTTACTGGCAGGGGCAGCCGCCCGGGCCCGGGGGCTTTCGGGCTCCTGTCTCT